>Ga0247727_10004063_pt1 | contig 31496 bp, 27 predicted proteins | sample WisWelCaveWW1625_FD_202498 | JGI IMG/M metagenome (GOLD analysis project Ga0247727, IMG submission 202498) | Biofilm microbial communities from Wishing Well Cave, Virginia, United States - WW16-25 | ecosystem: Environmental > Aquatic > Deep subsurface > Groundwater > Cave microbial mat | place... | reverse complement strand
TTTCCCAGCAATGCAGGTCGCGGTAAATATCAAACGATGTAAAAATAAAATCTTTTTTGATAAAGTCGAATCCTGAACGGAAACCTATTTTCCATTTTTCAGTGACAGAAAAATTCCCGTTGAAGCCCAACGACTGAATCACCGTGTCCGCGAGAGCGGGCTTTGCATAAACCACATTGTAGTTTACCGAAAGATCCCATGGCACATTAAAGTCAACATAATAATCGGGATGGTTTTGTATATAGAGCAATTCGTCTTCGTTTTGCTTAATGCCTGAGCGTGTTTCTGGCTTTTTGGCTTTTACATCTTTCTTCTTTGTTAAACTTCTCACACTTGTGCTGAGCGCTAATGTGGCAGAAGTAAGCCGACCGATATATGAAGATTGATTGATTAAAAGATTTTTTGTTCGCTTCCCTGTTCCGTAATCCATTTTGTAAGGGTCAAGGATTGCGTTCATTGTAATGTCAACTACTTTAAAAAGTTTTGTGCGCCCCGAAATACTAATCATTGACCAGTTCATGCTGTCCGCAGCGAGATTGTATCCGGATGAAATGCCAAAACTTTCTATCAGCATGATTTTTCTATCCTGAGTAGAAGTATCTTTCTTTGATGGGCGGACTTTCATTTCTAAATTATTGTTCAGGGAAAAATTAATGAATCCCGATTTTCCTGAAGCAGGCGAGCCGTAAATTCCATTCTGAAAGATGGAATACAAAACAGAATCTCCTGCAATATTGGTCTGCACATAGTGATAATAATTATACTGCTCCTCACTGAAATCAGGTCTGTAACTGAGTGACGCGCTTGGCGTCAGCACATGTCGGATTGCTTTTACTCTTCCTCGTTTGAATAAATACATTCCGTAAAGTTTTGTGCTCATGGTAAGTGCCGCGTTCCAGTCATACGCTCCCGTGAAATTTTTTAGTGTGTCAGTAATCAGAGAATCATTAGTCGCATCGTATCTCTTTTTAATTGTCTGAAAATATCCAACTCCCGATAAATTAACAGAGGGAGTAAAAATCAGCGGACCAAGATTTTGGGAAGTGCTGATAGGAACAGATGCCCTTAATCCATTCTGGAATTTTTCCAAAGCCGATGGCTTGAACAAAAGAGAATCGTATGTCTTGATTTGATTTTTCGCATTCAGCGTGAAACTTGTTCCGATTTTCTCAAGCATATTTTGCTTTCCAATTTGTTTTTTACGCTTGAAAGGATATTGCCGCGCAACTGAAAAACCTGCTTCAGGCAAAGTAACGTCCACGGTTTTCAGAATTGTATTCTGGCTATGCGCCATCTTCATGAAAAGATTATACGGTTTTCCCTGCCATGATTTATTCCACGCGATATTCGACTGAAAAGTGTTAGAGAGATAGTCATTCGCAGTATTAGAATTGAAGGTTTGATACGTGCTGCTTCCCGCTTCCACATTCGCTGAAAACCTTGACGTGGGATTTCTTTTGGCATCCTGCTCGTGTTTCCAATTCACAAAAAAAAGCTGAGTGTTGCTGTAATCAGGAAACTCCTTCTCACTGACTTTTACATCTGCAAATTTCAGTCCCAGAAAACCATTGTACTTGTATCGCTTCACATAATCGCTGTGGGTTTTCACGCCAAAACTACCTTTAGACCAAAAATCTCCGCGCAATGCCAAATCAAAATAATCGCTTATGCCAAAATAGTATCCTCCGTCTTTTAGAAAAAATCCGCGTGTATCTTCACCGTACTCCGGAATAAGCACGCCTGATTTTCTTCCTTTCTTATTTGGGAAAACTCCAAACGGAAGAGCCAGCGGAGTGGGCACATCAGAGACAACAAGATAAGCAGGACCACATATTATTTTATCATCCGGGATGATTTTAATTTTTGATGCCTTGAGATAAAAATGCGGATGTGCCAAATCACAGGTGGTATACCTGCCATTCTTAATGTAATATACATCACCGGTATCTTTCTTCGCGTCTTTAGCATGGATAAATGCTTCGCCTTCTTTTGTTGTCACTTCCCTTATTTTTCCTTTTTTCGTTTCGAAGTTGTAAGTGATTTCCTTTGCGTCAAAACTTTTTTCCCCGTCAGAAAATACAGGATCACCGATAGGCATTCCAGCGCTGTCAACCACCACGTTGCCTGAACTATCTCTCGCTCCGATTGAAAAAGCAATATTTTTCACCATATCAAACTCAATGTAGTCAGCATTTAATTTCATATCTTCATATACAACTTGTGCCTCACCAAACAGGAATACTTTTTGATTATCTACATCAAAGCGGACTGAATCGCGCGCGCTATAAATAACTTTCGACTTGAATGCTGAATTGGACGAGGTGGCGGTAACGACTGTATCAGAATCCGTCAGTTGACGGATAGAATCCGCTGTTTGCGGAGGCGTTACCTGAGCAAAAACACGCCCAAATGAAATTAACATTACAATGGTGAAAAAAACAACTATGCGGGTTTTAAGTGTCACTACTCTAAAGTAAATTTGTTTTTGGGTAAAACTAAATAAAAAAGTCAGTTGATAGTTGGTTGTTGTCCGTTGCATTTTAACAACTGACTACTGACAACTGACCACGAACAATTACATGAACAAACGCATCTGTATAATTCTTATTGCCCTGGTTTCTTTTTTAAGACTGTCCTATACGGCAATAGTTACGCCAACTAATTCCGATTTAACAAATTTTAACAAAATAAATTCTTTTACAGGAGGCGCTTATCCCTTCGGAATAAAAACAGTGGTGATTGATGCGGGTCATGGCGGAAAAGACCCCGGCTGTTTGGGAATAACCAACGTGTATGAAAAAGATGTGGCGCTTGGCATCGCTCTTAAACTCGGGAAATACATTCAGGAAAAAACACCCGATGTGAAAGTGATTTACACGCGCAGCACGGATATATTTATTGACCTTGACGAGCGCGCTTACATCGCAAACAAAAACAAAGCGGATTTATTTATCTCCATACATTGCAATACTGCCTGCTCCATCAATAAAAAAACCAAACAAAAATCCTGCAACGAAGTGGTATTCGGAACGGAAACGTATGTGATGGGCTTGCATAAAACAAATGCCAACCTGAATGTGGCGAAACGGGAGAACGAAGCGATTCTTCTGGAAAAAAATTATTCCAAGAGATATGACGGCTTTGACCCGAACAGCGAAACCGGCTACATCTTGCTAACTATGCAGCAGAACGCTTATCTGAAACAGAGTTTAAGTTTTGCCTCAAAAATTCAGAAGCAGGTAAAAGAAAAAGCGGGACGAGTTGACAAAGGAGTTCAGCAGGCAGGGTTTCTTGTGCTGTGGAGAACGGCTATGCCGAGTGTTCTGATTGAAACAGAATTTCTTTCGAACACTGCATCAGAAAAATTTGTCAACTCAGAAAAAGGACAGGACTACATTGCTCGCTCCATCTTCAGTGCGTTCAGGCAATATAAGGATGAAGTGGAAGGAAAACTTGCTAAGTATGAAGATGACATTGAAAACACTGTTCCGTTCAAACCTGAAAAAGATACAACGGGAATGCAGAAACAGAATATAGAAGACAGAATTCAGAATTCAGAAGTGAATGCAAAAAAAGATTCTGCTCAGACAAAAAAAGAACCAATTATAGAAAATGATAACGAAGTGAAATCCTCTCCTAAAGATTCTCTGGCAAAAAACACCATGCTTCCACCTGTAAAAATAGATTCCATTAAAGCCATTCCACCAAAAGATACCCTGCAAATAAAAAATGAAAATATCATTTACAAAGTTCAATTTATGTCAGCGAGTCAGCGCATTCCGCTGCTCTCCGATAAATTCAAAGGATTAAAAGATGTTGGCGAGTACGAAGACAATGGCTCATACAAATATACCGCAGGCGAATTTAAAACCATTGATGAAGCAATGAAATACAGAACCGCCATGCAGGCAAAAGGATTTAAAGATTGTTTTGTAGTGAAATTCAAAGACGGAAAGCGGATGAAAAACGACAAGTAGAAAAATCGTTTTACATTCGTCCGCTATGCTCCAACGATTCACTCCCACCGAACTTCAAACTCTTCACAATACAAAATTCTTTTTAGTCAAAGAATCCGCAACAGAAAAAGTTCAGCATTTATTTTCAGATGTCAGAGATGAAATAAAATCAGAAATTAAAAAAAGAAAAATTGTTTTTCCGAAAGAAGTTGACGCTTCAATGGGGAAAATTTTCAGAGGAGAAAATTATTTAGGTCTCCCCTACCTTGTTCTTGATTACCCAAAACATTTTTCTAAAAATTCAGTTTTTGCTTTTCGCACCATGTTCTGGTGGGGAAATTTTTTAAGTTGTACGCTTCACCTGCAGGGAAAGGCATTGGATGAAAAAAGAAATCTGCTGATACAAAACTGGAAATCACTCCGCAAGAAAAATATCTATCTCTGCGTAAACAAGAATCCATGGCAGTATCAGTATACCAAAGAAAATTATATTCTTATTGATAAATTCTCTGAATCAGACCTAAAGCATCTGCTCATCACAAAAGAGTTCATTAAACTATCAAGAAAAATTCCGTTGAAGGACTACAAAAAACTAAACAGGTTTTGCAAGGAAAGTTTTTCTACGTTTTCTTCTTCGCTCTCTTCTCAATAATATCCAACTGTATTGCAGCCAAATCATAATCAGGTTTGATAGCAAGGCATTTTTTATACTCACCAATCGCTTCTTGCTTTTCTCCTTTTGCTTCAAAACATCTCCCTCTTCCGTAGTAACCGCGGTAAAAATTTGCATCGCGCTTGATTGTTAATTCGAAATTCTGCATGGCTTCGTCATATTTTTTCTGCTCATAATAAATTGCGCCCATGTTGAAAGTCGCATCCTGATGTTCGGGGAAAATTGCAAGAATTAAATTGTATTCCTTCAACGCGTTTTCATAATCTCCTGCCATCTGCAAAAAATTTCCCTTTCCGTAATGCGCCTCAATGCTTTTTGAGTCAATGTTCAGCGCGTTATCAAAATAGCCAATAGCCAGCGGATTATTTTTTGCGGAATGTAAAATCCCCAATTGCATGTACGCATCATAATAGTTCTGATTGAACTCAACAGCCAATTGAAAACTTGAAAGCGCTTTTGCTGTATCACCCCATTCTTTCAGAATCATTCCCTTTTGAAAATTTGCGACAGCATTTGAATTATCATAGTGTAAACTGCGGTTAATAAAAAATACTGCCGTGTCGTATTTTCTCAGCAGATAAAACAACTGGCTGTACTTCATCAGCGCCTGAGAGTTGGAAGAATCAAGGGCAATTGCCTTTCTCAGCATGTCACGCGTATCGCGTGTTTTATTTTGGGTGAAATATAAATCGGAAAGAAAAATATAATAATCAGATTTAGTGCTGTCAATCTTCAATGTAATTCGCATATCGCCAATTGCATTCTCAAAATCCTTATACGTGAAATATGCTTTCGCTCTTTGAAAATATAAATCTGAATTATTACGATCGCTGTTTATCTTTTTGTTAATCGCGCGAATGTCAGCGGGTGTAGAATCGTTTGAAGAAACATTTTGCTTATCGTCTTCCCCATTGCCGCAGGAAGAAATTACCAATGTGATAATTATCCAATTTGAAAATTTGAAAATTAACTTGCAAACCTTCCTATTCATTTTCAAATTTTCAAATTAATAAATTGAGAAATTATGCCTCTTTTATCAACGCGGCTTTAATTTTGTTTTCGATTTCTTGAGCGAGTTCCGGATTGTCATCAAACACCTGTTTCACAGCATCTCTTCCCTGCCCTAACTTTGTTCCATCATAACTGAACCATGAACCGCTCTTTTGAATGATGTTATGCAGAGATCCAATGTCAATTATTTCTCCCACTTTAGAAATTCCTTTTCCAAAAAGAATATCAAATTCAGTTAGGCGGAAAGGAGGCGCTACTTTATTTTTCGCAACTTTTACTTTCGCGCGATTGCCGATTACCACATCGCCTTCTTTTATCTGTCCTATTCTTCGGATGTCGAGGCGAACGGATGCGTAAAATTTCAGCGCGTTTCCGCCAGTAGTTGTTTCAGGATTTCCAAACATCACTCCGATTTTTTCACGCAATTGATTAATAAAAACAACACAGCATTTTGTTTTGCTGATGGTGCCTGTAAGTTTTCTCATCGCCTGAGACATTAAGCGTGCGTGCAAACCCATTTTAGAATCACCCATCTCACCTTCAATTTCTGCTTTTGGCGTGAGCGCAGCAACTGAATCAATCACGATAATATCAAGCGCTCCTGAACGAATCAGGTTTTCAGTAATTTCCATTGCTTGCTCACCATTATCGGGCTGAGAAATTAAAAGTGATTCCAAATCAACGCCAAGTTTTTTTGCGTAGAGTCGGTCAAACGCATGTTCCGCATCCACAAACGCGGCAATGCCTCCTCTCTTCTGCGCTTCCACAATTGCGTGAAGAGCCAGCGTAGTTTTTCCTGATGATTCAGGTCCATAGATTTCAACAATTCTTCCGCGGGGAAGTCCGCCAACTCCGAGCGCGACATCCAAACCAAGCGAGCCCGTTGGAATCACGTCAATTTTTTCAATCGCACCCGACTGCATTTTCATAATGGTGCCTTTGCCGTATGTCTTTTCCAATTTTTCAATAGTAAGTTGAAGTGCTTTTAGTTTTTCTTTATTCACTTCCCCTCCTGATACTGATGCATTTTTTTCTTTCGGTGCTTCTTTAACTGCTTCTTTTGCCATTTTGTTTAGAATTATTTATTGTTGTTTATGTGTAATGCTTTTCTAAGATTTGTTCTGTATGATTTTCATTGTCCACTTTGCGGATTATTTTTTCGATTTTTCTTTTTTCATCAATTAGAAAAGTGGTGCGTATGATTCCGTCAAAAGTTTTTCCCATAAAAGTTTTCTTTCCCCACACATCGTAGGCATTGATTATTTCTTTCCCGGTATCAGGAATTAAAATAAAGGGAAGTTTAAATTTCTTAATGAATTTGCCGTGTGATTTTGCATCATCTTTACTTACTCCTATTACTTCGTATCCTTTTCGTTTGAGTGAAGAATAATTATCCCGCAAGTTGCAGGATTCTTTTGTGCATCCGGGAGTATCATCCTTCGGATAGAAATAAAGAACGACTTTCTTCCCAAACAAATCCTTCAGCGAAATAGTTCTGCCTTCAGAATTTACGAATGAAAAATCAGGCGCTTTGTCGCCTTCTTTCAATCTTGTAGAATGTAAACTCTTAACCATATTACTTAACAACTTTAACATTAATAAGGGGAGCAAACGTAATTAAAAAAGGTATAGGGTATAAGGTATAAGGGGGTGTGTTGAAAGATTTTTTCTAAAGAATTGCTGTTACTGATAACCGGTCACTGATTATTGATAATTTTTTCGTAGTAAGTGCAAAATGATTTTATTCCGCATTCATAACATTTTGGGTTTCGCGCAACGCAGATATAACGCCCATGAAGAATCAACCAGTGATGCGCGATGGAAATTTTATTTGCAGGAATGTACTTAACTAATTGCATTTCTGTTTGATAAGGATTCTTTGCATTCATCGTTAAACCAATTCGTGCTGAAACTCTGAACACATGCGTATCCACTGCCATAGTTGGTTTGTGGTAAACAACCGAAGCGACAACATTGGCGGTTTTTCTTCCAACACCGGGAAGTTTCACCAACTCATTTACATCCGAAGGAACAACTCCTCCGAAATCATTCACCAGCATTTTTGCCATGCCGACAAGATGCTTCGACTTATTATTAGGATAAGAAATGCTTTTAATAAATGGAAAAACTATTTGGGGAGTTGATTTGGAAAGAGATTCAGCATTCGAAAACTTTTTGAAAAGCGCAGGCGTGGTCATGTTCACACGCTTATCGGTGCATTGAGCGGAAAGAATTACAGAAACAATTAATTCGTATGGATTGGTGTATTCTAATTCTGTTTCAGCAGAAGGATGATGAGCGCTGAAGTAATCAATTATTTTTTCGAAGCGTTCTTTGCGAGACATATCACGAAATTATATCTTAAATTTGTGTAATGATTCGCTATTTACAACTATTTCTTCTTACTGCGATTTGTTTACTGCTTGTTAATTCATGTAGCAAAGACAAACCGATTTATGAAACAAATAATCTCAACGGAAACAAAATTTCCGCTTTCGGTCATGCAGGAATGGGCATTGGATTCAAATATCCGATTGACACGTATGAATCATTCGAACCATGTCTCAGAATTGGCTCTGATGGAACCGAAATAGATATTCAAATGACTAAAGACGGCATACTTGTAGCATATCATGATTCTAAACTGGAAGAAGGAACGCTTTGCTCGGGAACTATCAATGATAAACTCTGGTCAGAGATTTGGGGATGCCATCAGACATCACCCTACTCAAGCAAGATAAATTTAATTTCCGTAAATGATTTATTTAACAGATTGCAAAATGATGGATACAATCTTCAAAACTTTGTTTTCACTTTTGATTGCAAACTTTTTACATCTGCTTCCAATAATAATGCTTTTCTTAATCAATATGCCAATGCAATTATAAAAACCATAAATGATTTTGAATTGGAAAATAATTTATTGATAGAAAGCGGAGATACTGCTTTTCTTCACATGCTTCAAAACAAAAGAGACGGACTTAAATTATTTATATATCCTAATAATTTCGATGAGGGATTTCAAATTGCAAAAGCAATGAACCTTTTCGGAATTATTATGCACACAGATTATATTTCATCAGAACAAATTAAACAGGCACACGATAATGGATTTAGAGTTACACTTTGGGGAATGAACTCAGAACAAGAAAATGTTGATGCCATCTTAAAAAGTCCCGATTTCCTTCAATCAGATAAAATCATTCACTTGCTGAAAGTGTTCGGAAAGTACAAAAACAACATTAATGATAATTAAGACGCTGCCTTCTCTTTCCGCTTAAACACCCACACGCTATTTTTATTTTTTGGCTGGCGTTGCGCATCAGCATTCCAATAAATACTGCTTTGTCCCTGGTCAGGAATATCTACCAGCCCGACTATGTTATAATTCTCCGTTGCATATTTGTTGTACCATTCAAATATTTTCATAGGAGAGTTTGGTTTGGAGAGCCATGAAAACGGAACATTGCAAAACACAAGAAACAATGGTTTTTCTTTTTCAATTTCAGAAATCATTTCTTCCTGCATTTTCAAATTGTATTCATGAATCTCCATCAAGCCATAGGTATAAATGTGTCCTGTTGCCGATTTTCTGTTTGCATAAAAAGGAATTTGTGGCTCTGAGCCGAGCACAGCAATTTTATCAGTATCAGAAGAATTTGCTTTGATGTAATTTGCAATCTCAACCGATTCAGTGAAGGGGTTGGTTCCATAAACTGCTTTGCAAAGCATTACAGGATTTTCTGTCGAGTAATAAAATTTTCCGTTAGAGAAAGTGCTGTTGAACAGAAAAAATAAAATAACAAGCGGCAATGCAATGCCGATTACTTTTATTCTAAATTTATCTATGATGAATCTCCCTGCATAATCAATTGCAATTCCTGCAAGCAAAGCAACCGCGGGCAGCACGACAATAAAATAATGCTGACGGAAATAAAATCCAGGAGTGGTTGCCAAAATTCCAAACAACACAAAACTTATCGCAAGAACTTTTTGTTTAACAGAAAACTTTGTAAACAGAATGACAACAACTCCTGCAATAGCGAGATAATAAATCCATTTATGTTCTTCCCATATCGGAGAAAATGTCATGTTCAATAATTCTTTTCCGTTTTCCCATGGCAATCCAGTTGCATATTTGCTGGCGTATTGAACTGTCCAGAACCAAAACTTATCAAATGTGCCGGTTGCGAGCATTATCAGCAGTACAATTATATATGGAATAAAAACTGCGAAAGAAAATGCCGAAGTATTAATTAATATTGCGCGAATGCTTCGCGGTTTTACAAGAAACTGAAAAAATAAAAATACAAATCCTCCGAAAAGAATAAAATAAACTGCCTGCTGTTTCATTAAAAATGCCATGCCAAGCATTGCTCCTGTGAGAACTGCGAATAATAACTTTTTATTTTCTTCATACTTTGAAAAGAAATACAAACTCAAGGAAACATAAAACACAGCAAAATGCGTGGCGTGCGCTGCAAATCCTAAAACATTATTGCTCATTGCCATTAACCCGTAAAAACCTGCAGTGATTAAACCGGTCATTGGATTAAAAAAATTCTTAAGTGCTTGATAAAGCAAAATCATCGTTCCCGCGTTCATCAATATAAATCCAATATGAATTCCCGTGTATGTTTCGCCAAACACAGCCATGATTAATGCATACATATAATATATGCCTGGCAATTTCATGTTGTACGCTTCCTGGTAAGGAGTGATTCCATTTAATATTAAATGTCCAAAGTAAGCGTACTCGCCCTCGTCTCTCTCCAAAGGCATGGGCGCTAAACGCCATCTGACAATAGTTATAGTGAACACAACAATTCCCAGCAATAAATAATAAAAATTATTACTACCAAGAAAATTTGAAAAGGAGGAATTTATTTCGGGTTTCTTCCTTGAAGAAGATGAAGAAACGGGAATTTGCGTTTTCTTTTTTTTGTTCTTGCTCATGTATTTTCTTTGGTAATGCCTGAATTTGTACCAATGCGTTTTTCGTAGATTTAGCAAACTTAATAGATATTTTTAGTTTTGCATTAAATTCATCGGGTGAAAAAGGTCGCTATAATATTTCTTTCAGTTTTTGCTTCTTCATTATATATATCCGCTCAGGATACGCTTCCGCCTAAAAAACTTTTTATCGGCTTCTGCGCACATTACGGGTTTATTATTGAACACCACGCAAACATGGACTATCTTATCAAAAGACATGTTCCCGCAGGAGAATTAAATTTTACTCTACAGACAAACGGAGAAAAGCATTGGGAACAAGTTTATAAAAATCCGGAAAAGGGTTTGGGAATTTATTTTGCTGAACTTGGAAATCCCGAACAACTTGGGTGCGCGATAGGGATTTTTCCTTTTGTAAATTTTCCTCTCAATCCCAATAGAAAATTCAAACTCTACATCCGCTCAAGCGATGGAATCGGCATCATCACAAAACCTTATGACCGAACAAACAATCACAAAAACAATATCAATGGCTCGCGCATTAACGGATTCGTTAATCTTCGGCTGAGTTCTGTTTTTTTTCCATGGAAAAATATTCGGATGGAAACAGGAATCGGGCTTACACATTTATCAAATGCCGCATGGACATTGCCCAACCTCGGCATCAACATCGCAAGCGTGAATCTTGGCATAAGTTTTATGAAGCGTAAAATCGAAAATAAAAAACCAAATGAAACTGAAAATTTAAAACCGGTGATTACAAATCCAAATTATTTTTTTACGGTGATTGCAGCAGCAGCAGTGAATGAGGTCAGTCCTCCAGGCTCTGGGAAAAAATATGCGTCTTACATTCTCTATGCGAGCGGGTGGAAAACTGTTTCTGAAAAAAGCAGGTTTTGTGTGGGGGCTGATGCGTTTTATAATTTAGCAAATCTGGCAACCGCAGAACGTGATACCACTTTTGATACAAGCAATAAATTAAATAATCTGCAGGCAGGGGTAAGATTCGGATACGAACTGGTTGTTGGAAAGATTGCTCTTCCATTAGAAATGGGCGCGTATCTTTTTACAAAAACAACTTCCAATGGTCCGCTGTATCACCGCATTGGAGTTAGATACTATGTAAACAAGCATATTATTATCAACTATAGTTTGAAAACTCACTGGGTAACTGCGGAAAATCTAGAACTGGGATTAGGATATCGGTTTTGATTTCTATTTATCAAAAACTTTTTCAAGTTCTTCGCTCAGTTTTATTCCGCGCTGCTGAAATTGTTCTTTTGTAATTCCTCTTTTCTTCAACTCCGTTATATACACCAAGGCATCTTTGTCTCTCCCGTTACGAGCGTAAAAATTTGCGATGTTAAAATATCCGTCAACATAATCCGGATTGGATGAAATAAGTTTTTTCATTACTGTTTCCGCCTCAGGATTTTTTCCCTGTTGCGCAAGACAAATCGCAAGATTGTTATAGGCATCGGTGTAAGCGGAATCTATATGAACAGATTTTCTCCAAACTGTTTCCGCATCACCCAAACGCTTTTCCGAATAATAAACCAGTCCGAGATTAAAAAGCAGTTTGGAATTTAAAGAATCAGTCATTAATTCTTTTTTAAAAACTTCTTCTGCCTCTTGTAGTTTTCCGTTTTGCATCAATTGCTTTCCCAGAGAAATAGCATCGGTGGGGAGTGCTGAATTAGGAGTTGGGGGTGTATTCTTCTCCGAACGATGAAGCATCGTCACAATCTCCTGAAAGTCCTCCTGCCTTCCTAGTTTTTTATAGAGCAACGCTAACTGCTGATAGGTGCTTTCCAGAGGGCGAATCTCAATTGCTTTCTTAAAATAGATTTCCGCTTTTTCGTTTTCATTTCTTTCAGAGCAAATCACTCCGAGGTTATGCCATGCCTGGCTGTTGGCGGAATTCATTTGTGTTTCTGCCAAGTATTCTTTCTCAGCCAACTCTTTTTTTCCCCATGTGTCATAAATTACCCCAAGATTATTATGCAAATCTTTTTCGTTTGGATTTAATTCCAATGACCTTCTGTATTCCTCAGCAGCATTTTCCAAAAATGTTTTGTTGGCATGTCCTGTCTTCTCATCCATATCCTGAAAATAAATTCCCATGTTGCGGTGGGCAAGGGATGAACTCGGAGAGGTGCTAACCGCATTGTCAAGAAAATTTTTGGTATCGCTGAAAGTTTTTTCGTGCCTAAATGCAAGAGCAAAAAAGAAAAGTAGAATTACAATTACTGAAATGCGATGAGAAGTTTTTTGAGTAGTGATTTTTTTTATCCAATCTGTTTCGGAGGCAAGGAGCAAAATACCCACCATCGGCAGATACATTCTATGCTCATAAAACTGGTGAACGCGAAACTCACTTGTTTTAATAAAAGTAGGGAGGATAAACACCATAAACCAAGTAACTGAAAACAAAATCCAATTTTTTCTTTTTTCTTTCGAAATAAAAATAATTGCAAAAAAAATTGACATCGCTGCGATACCGAAGATAAACGTTGTGTCTTTCATCACAGGCATTGCGGAAAGGTTAAAAGGCAATAAAATCTTTCCGATATACTGAATGAAGGCAGGCAGATTGGATGCTATGGAAGAAATCATTCCGCCAATTTCCTTCTGGGACTGATTTTGCAAAACGGAATCCCGCATCATAAACCAGATGGCGGCTATAACAATCCATCCGATAAGAAAAACTTTTTTATTGTATGAAATAAATTTTTCTTGCTTTATAAAATGAAGATAAAAAAGACAAACAATCATTAAGCCGACAGCAATTTCTTTTGTATAAAGAGCGAGCGTAAAAAATAAAATGTGCAAAACATAATGCTTTCTCTTTTGACTTTTTATAAAATCTAAAAAGAAAAGAAATGCACTGACAGAGAAAATGGTTACAAGAATATCCACCACGCCCGGAACCCAGGCAACTGATTGCACAAGCACAGGATGAACCAAAAAAATCAGCGAGAGAAAAAGAGAAGTTTCTTGTGAACTATTAAATCGTTGAAGCAAAAGAAAAATTAGGTACACCGCTAAACAATGAAGCAGAAGAGATGAAAGATGAAACACGAAGGGAAGTTCTTTCCAATCGCTTCCTGCAACCTGCGAGTTTAGGATAAACCATATCGTTTCCACCGGACGGTAAAAAACATCCGAGCCGGTAATGAAAACTGTTTTACGAAAAGCATCTGCAATGTTTGAAATATCGCTGATGTAATTCTGATTTTCCTGAAGCAACGTGTTGTCATCAAAATTGGTGTAGTCGAAAGAAAGAGAGCGTCCATAGAGCAAAATGCCAAGCCCGATAATCAGCAGGAGCGGATGAGGGAGTTTTAATTTTTCGGGCATGAGGAAATCAAATGTACTGCGAAAATAAGAATTGGGGATTTATGCGAATGTTCTTACCTTCGCATTCTTATCTATGAAAAATACTTTAAGAATAGTTTTTCATTTTAGTATTACCATTTTGGCGGTACTGATTTTTGCCTGTAACAAAGAAAGCCGGTGGGACTGCGTCAAACGCACCGGAAAAACTTCAACAGATATTCGTGTTCTTCCTCCATTCACAAAAATAATTGCCGAAGACAATGTAAATGTTTTCATCACACAAGGAAGCGCACAGGAAGTGAAAGTGGAAGCAGGGAACAACTTAATCTCGCTGATAAAAACAGAAATTGATAGTGGAACGCTGCGCATTCGAAATGAGAACCAATGCAACTGGGCGCGCAGTTACAAGAATGGAGCCATCAATGTGCATATCACCATGCCAACGCTGAGACATGTTTCACACTTTGGAAGCGGCCAGATAAAAAGCAATGATACCATTACATGCGATACCTTAACCATCCTGACACAAGAATCCGGAGATGTTGAACTTACAATAAATACAAAAATACTTTACACACAAGTTCACAGCACTTCAGATGTAACGCTGCATGGAAAATCCATCTTGCATGGAAATTTTCATATTGGCGCTGGATTTCTTCACTGCGAAGATCTGCAAACAGACATCATATGGTCAACCTCAAAAGCATCCGGGAATGAATATTTGAATGTGAAAAAACACATAGGTGCAACTATTGACTGGGTAGGAAATATTTACTATTCAGGAAATCCAACCATAGAAATAAAAGGCACAGGAAAAGGGAAATTAATTCAGCAGAACTGATGGTCAGGGGTTTAATTTATTTTTTAAAACTTTCATTGTACTGGCTGCTGTTTTTCACGCTGTATAGAATTATTTTTATTCTGATTTATCCCGGTAAAATTCCTGACGGGAAGTATTCAGAAGCGCTGATGACATTTTTATACGGACTGCGATTAGATGCCTCCACCATCACCTATCTCATCACCATCCCGCTCATCCTATGGGCAATTCAGCAATTCATAAAGAAAAATATCCTGAACCGCATCAATCATTTCTACAACCTCGCGCTGATTTCCACCATCACCCTTTTATGTATTTCAAATATCGCCATGTATGGAGAATGGAACGCGCTGATTAATTATAATACGCTCTTTTATCTTTTCGTTCCTGCAAAAATATTTCCGTACCTCACAACACTTGAACTTATTTGCGTATGTATTGGCATGGCGGCAGTAATTGCGATTTTTGTTTTAATCTTTCGGGTGATGATACTGATGGTGCTCCCCTATTCCACCAGCGCTATGAGCCGGAAATTAATTGTCATACCCATCTTGTTTCCTATCGTGTTTCTGATTATGCGCGGAGGAACGCAGCAAACTCCCATCAACGAAACTTTTTCCTGTTATTCTGAAATACGATTCATTGATCATGTGAGCATCAATCCTGTGTGGCATCTGGGGCGAACTGTTTTCCTGGGAGTGGAAGAAGAAAATAAAAAGACGGAATGAAAGAATTCAGAATAATTGCCCTTTTCTTCTGGCTCCTGAATTCCACATTCTGTATTCTTGCTCAGGATACTTCTCAATACTACGATTCAAACTTTCTTCGCTACGATGATTTTGTTTACAAAAAAAACATCCGCACCGTTCAACTGCAAAAAGACGACTGGGAGTTTTCAGCCCCGGTAATCAAACTGGGAACGAATGAAAAACTTAAACTCTCTTTCGATGATTTGGACGGAGAATCAAAAAACTACCGCTTCACCATCATTCATTGCGATGCTAACTGGAACCCAAGCGATAGAATGCTGCACTCAGAATACATCAGCGGATTTTTTGACGATAATATTTTGGATTATCAATATTCCAAAAGCACCGCTCGAAAATATGTGCATTATGAATTACTTTTCCCTACCGAAAATCTGAAGCCGATCAAATCAGGAAACTATCTGCTGAAAGTTTTTCTGGATTACGACCAGAACGATGTGTGCATCACTAAAAGGTTTATGGTGCTGGATGAACGGGTAAACATCATTCCGGATATTCATCACGCCACGATTATCAACGATTACAATTATAAACAAGAAATAGATTTTTCCATACAAACAACAGGATATCTAATCACCAATCCTTATCAGGATTTAAAAGTTGTTGTAACACAAAACGACCGATGGGACAATGCCATTACAAAACTAAAACCGCTTTTTGTAAAAGACAATGAACTCACCTACGACTTTGACCAGGATAATGTTTTCTCAGGCGGAAATGAATTCCGCAACTTTGATATTAAAAGCATAAGATGGAATTCCGAGTTTGTAAAATATATTATGTATGATTCTCTGAAAAATTACAACGTATATCTTTTCCCAGGCAAGAAAAGAAATTACCTCTCGTATTTTTCCGATAAGGACATAAACGGAAAATACAAAATCACACGGCAGGAAAGTTCGGCATCAGCAAGTGTAACAGAAGCGGAGTATGTGTATGTGCATTTTACGCTTCCCACGGATAAACCAGTGGAAGACGGAAGCGTTTATGTTTTTGGAGCGCTCACCGATTGGAAATATTCCAACGAATACAAAATGCACTACAACAAAATCCTCTCGAAGTATGAAGCAACGCTGTATCTCAAGCAGGGTTATTACAATTATGAATACGTTTACCTGAAAGACAACGAAAAATCAGGAGATGAATCTTTTATTGAAGGGCAGCACTATGAAACCGAAAATGATTACGCCATTTATGTTTACTACAAACCCATGGGCAGTAATTACGACCAACTAATAGGAATGAAACGGTTTAATTCGTGGAAGTATTGAATTACCTCATCACCACAACCTTCTTGCTCACCATTCCTTTCTCAGTATCAACTCTCACAAAATAAATTCCTTCGGGCTTTGCAGAAAGGTCAACAGTGACGGATGACGGATGACCGATGACGTCTGTCGTCTGTCGTCTGTCGTCAGGCAGTGAATTTATTCTCTCACAGTAGCAGTCAAATCACATGATCCCTGCCCAAAGGCAAAATTTCCCCACAGCATCATCGCACCCAGCGCAATACACGCTGTAATTGTTTTGATTTTGTTTTTCATTGTTTGTGTGGCGGTTCCGCAGTTTTCAATGGTGGCTGTGCTGTTACAACTGCCCGGAATATCCACCACACAGCATGCGTAGGGATGATAATGAGGTGCTCCTTTCAGATAAGCAATGATTGCGGCATTACTTACTCCGCATTGAATGCGTTTTGCACCTGTGCTGAGAACGGCAAACGCAATGATTGTAATTGCCGTTAAAACTTTTTTTATTTTCATTATTGAAGAGATTATTCCACATTACTATATTTGCTTTGTGGGTTGTTTCTTCAAATTGAAGCATGAAGCGCAAAAAGTTTTAGGAAGAACCAATGCAAGTGCGGAAAACGTGAATGAAAATAATTTATACTGAACCCGTTTAAATCAACTAAATCATAACAGATGAAAGCAATTTACGAACTTGTAATGAGTTTGACAAGCACAGAATGGCAGTCATTAGGCAACTATGTCACCTGCTTTTCGGCAAACGATAAGCCGCAAAAAAAAATATGGAAGTTAGCGCAGCTCATCCATGCATCAACCGATTCTTTTGAAACCTATTCCTCTTACTCCATAAAACTTTACGGCAAAGTGAATGAAGAGGCGATAGATCGCCTTGCCCGCAACTTGAAATATAAAATACTTGACTGCCTTGTTTTAACAGCGCATTCCTGCCATGAAGAAAAAAGCGAAGACAGAGGAGACGCTATTACAAAACTGAAAAAGAAATGTCTTCAGTATCACTATCTTTTACAAAACAAAAAAGACCTTGATGTTACCCGCCATTTGCTGGATGAAATAATCAGCATGGCAAAAGAATATGAAGCATATTCCGAATTGGTGCAGCATCTGAAACTGAAAAACTGGAATTACAACTTGCGTGAAGGAGAAAAAAAGTTTGACGAGGGAGAAAAAGAAGTTGACAAGTATGAAAAAATAAATCACGCCTATGCATCTGCCTATAACCGGTATGCTAAACTGAATATTTTTTATGAGTTCTCAGGCAAGCCGAACGAAAATGACATTATTGCCTTTCTTGAAAAAGCAATTCCTGAAGTAAAAGAAAAACAGGCATCCACCGATTCTAAAATAATTCTTTATTATCAGAAAATACTGGAAATGGATTATGCCATGCTCAAAGAAAATTATCTCTCCGCAAGAAGCATAAGCCATGAAATTATTGGAATTGTAAAAACCAATAAATCCGTTTTCACAAGGAGAAGAGTAGGAACTGCTTATGACAACCTCGCCATGTGCGTAATGCTTCTTGGCAGGTTTGATGAAGCCGTTGAATACACTCGCTATGCGTTGCAATTTATTCAGGAGGGCAGCTATAATTATGCGCTTTCAAAGCAATGGGAATTTTATGCCTTGTATTATAACAAGCAATACAAGGAAGCCATAGATTGCGCAGAAGCAATGCTTGAAGTAGTGAAGAAAAAAGAACTTGGTGGATTTCGCTATGAAAAATTTTATTTCCTGCTTGCTAATGCATATTTCGCACAAGGTGATTTTATAAAAGCATACAATGCATTGGAAAATAAAATTGAAATAAAAGAAGATAAAGAGGGCTGGGAATTCAACTGGAGAGTGCTTAACATAATGAATAACATTGAACTCGGCTACTGCGATAAAGCAGGCAAGCAAACTGAAGCGTTGAAGAAATTTATTCCTAACAACTCAGCTAAAAACTCTTTTTCGCCACGACAAAAAACTATCAGAAAAATTCTTTCTCATGCCGCACAAAAAGGATTCATGTTCTCGCAATTAAAAGAGAAAGCCAAAGACTATATTGAACAACTTTCTTCACATGATAAAGATTACGGCTGGCAAATACTTTCTGCGGAACTAATTCCTTTTCATGTGTGGGCTGCAAGCAAGATGAAGAAAGGAATAAAAGTTTCTGTGAAGTAATTACTCCACCAAAAACTTCCTCACCGCTATCCCCTCTTTTGCTTTTAACGAGATGGAATAAACACCCTTGCTGAGTTTGAGAGAAAACTGTTCTGTTAATTTTCCGGAAAGATTTCCGAGTTCACGCGAGTAAATCACTCTTCCGGTCACATCAAAGATTTCCACAGAAAGATTTTTCTCGTCCGCTGTTGAAATGTCAAGAATAAAATTTCCGTTGTTGGGAGATGGAGTAATATTCATGCCCAATCCAGCAATATCCGTTTCAGGTATGCCGGTGAACAAAATAGTTATAGAGTTAGATTGCTTGGTGCATCCGTTTGCATCTGTGATAATAACATAATACGTTCCTGTTTGCGTGGCAACATACGTTTGAGAGGTTGCACCCGGAATAACCGCGCTGTTATAATACCACTGGTAAGAAAAAGCAGGAGTTGAAGTGAGTGTATCTGCATTCACCGTAACCGTGGGAGTGGCGAGCGCGGGAAAAAAAGTAATATTCACAGGAGCGGAAGTATCTTTGCAGCCGAACATATCGGTGACCACCACATTGTAGGAACCGGATACAGATGCAGTCATAAAACTATTTACCTGCCCTATCGGAAGCCATTTGTAAGTGATTCCGTAACTGGAATTAATCACCTGGCTGCTGGCGCAAATGGTTAGCGTGCCGGCAGGATTTGTTGTAGGAACACTTGCAGGGCTGATGCCGATGTAACTGTACCTGGTGATTGAATCGCTTCCGCTTGCGTTGGTGGCAACAAGTTTCACATCATTGTAAGTTCCGGAAACAGTATAAGTAATGAGGGGATTCTGCAAAGTGGATGAAGAAGGCGTTCCATTCGGGAAAGTCCAGTTCCAACCGGTTGGAGTATTTGTTGACATATCTGTGAACTGAACCGCAAGCCCGGGGCATCCAAGCAAAGTATTTCCTTTAAAGTTTGCCGCAGGCGCAAGCGAGGAAGGATTATAAATGTTGGTTTCCCACAATCCTCTTCCATAGGTTGCCGCGCGGAGTTTGCCGGATGAATATTGAATTTCGAGTTCATCAGTTAAAACATTTGGAAGCCCGTTGTTGAACGGAAGCCAGGAAGTGCGTGTGCTGTCAATGTAATAAACTCCTAAATCGGTTCCCACATAAATTCCTTCCACCGAAGAGGAAACATCAGCCACTACGCAGTTAGCGGGAATGTTTGGCAAATCATACGTTATGTTTGTCCATGTGGTGCCTCCGTTTATTGTTTTGAAAATTTTATACGAAGCAGCGTACCCTGAAAAAGTAACCCACACGCGGTTGGGGTCATTTCCACTCACAGCAATGTAAGTGATTGCCTGCCCGCCCGTAATTCCGGAAGTAATATTTGTCCATGAAGTTCCGCCATTGGTGGTTTTATAAATAAGATTTGACGAAGCCGCATAAATATAATTTGGATTGGAAGGGGCAACCGCCAGTGATTTTATCTGCCCGATAGAAATGCTTGAAATGGGCGACCAACTGCTGCCGCTGTTTGTTGATTTCCAAACATTATTAAATCCGGCATAAAGTGTTTGGGAATTCTGCGGGTCAGTTCCCCAGGGAGTTACCCACGCTCCTGTTTCAGTAATTCCGCTCACGATATTTGTCCACGAAGCGCCTCCGTTGGCTGAGCGCTTGAAATCGCCATAATATAATTCCGCGTACATGATATTGGCGTTTGACCAATCAATGAAACATTCCATTCCATCGCCACCATAAATTCTGTTCCATACACCGGCATTCCATTTACTGGTTCCGTTATCCTGCCATCCCTGAATGACCACATTTGCATTGGTGACAGATGTTCCCAACTTATACATTTGCCCAATCTGCAAACCATTGCTCAGGTCTGTCCATGCTCCTCCGTTGTTTGTTGTTCTGAAAAATCCTCCATCACATCCCACATAAACAGTTGTTCCGCTTCCGGATAAATATTGCAGCGCGTGAATGTCGGCATGCACATAAGGCGCACCGCTTCCTGTCCAATGCCCATTGAGCGCCCACGAAACTCCTCCATTTGTTGAACGCCAGATGTTCACTCCACCGGTAACAATTTCATCTTTATTTGTTGGCGAAGCGGCAATGGCTAAATCATACCAACTCTGACCTCCGCTGTCGCCTCCATTTGAATTCCACCCGAGAACATTTGGAGTTGTTGATTGTGTTGTGAATGAACTTCCGCCATTTGTCGAGCGATACAAACCGAGAAAACCATTGTCGGAAGATTTGCCCGCAAGCACATACACATAATTTGTATCGGCAGGTGTAACGGCAATTGCCATTCTGTTCGTGCTCGAAGAAGGCAGTCCGCTGGAAATATTGGAAAAAGTTGCTCCTCCGTTTACTGAACGATAAAACCCGCTTATGGATGATGCGTACACAATATTCGGATTGCCCGGTTTAAATTCCAAATCTTTTATTCCACCTGAGTTCAGAGTTCGTACCCATGTAACGCCAGCATCCAATGACCTGTAAATTCCCAAACTTGCAGCGATAAAAAGAATGTTCGTGTTGGTTGGATTTATTATTAAACGATTCATTTGCATAGATTGTGTAACAGGAAAACAAAACCCGGTAACGTTCCACGTATTTCCGCCATCAACGGATTTTAATACACCGATGGAATAATTATCTCCTCCATCTCCGTCTCCGGTTGCGAGATACATGATGTTTGGATTAACGGGGTCAATGGCGATATCTGAAATGCCCATCATAGCAAGATTATCGGTATTGGTTGACCATGTAGTTCCTCCGTTTATGGATTTCCACAATCCGCCTGCCGGTGATGCGGCAAAAATTATATTCGAATTAGCTGGATCAATGGCGAAACAATTTATTCTTCCCGCACCTCCACCGCCTGTAGGAATGGAAGCAGTGGGTCCGAGCAATGTCCAATTACCCGCCTGCATCAAACTCGGATTAGTTTTGTTAGCGGAAGAATTATCGAGCACCATTTCTTTTACATCATATATCCCTTTTGAAATCAGCGTTCGGTCTCCTGTTGGATAAACGCGGGGTTCGGTAAACCATTCCCAGCGCTTATACTGCATGAAGCCGGGCATTTCTTTTTCCAACTTGTCAGTCGTCTTAAAAGATTTTTCTTTCTTCAACTTTCGCTCATATTTTATGAGGGATTTATCAAACTCCTTCTGCACATCGTAAAAATTTACAGAGGGATTGTGCATCATTTCCATCCATGATGGCGAACCTGCCTGCGCGGGCGCTTCGGTAGGCAGGAAAGACGAAGAAGAAATAAAACATGCAATGACAGCGGAAAGAGAAAATTTATTTTTCATAGTTGGAAGGAATTGATAAGCCAAGGTAAGAAGATTATGAATTCTAAGGATGTTTTACTTAAGTTGTTTAATAAACGCTCTAACATTTCCGCCATTCTCAAGGTGTTTTATAAACGCACTTCCGATGATTGCTCCATTTGCATACTCACACGCTTTGAAAAAACTTTTCTTATCCCCGATTCCAAAACCAACCATCAACGGGTTTTTCAGATTCATGTTTTTAATTCGTGAGAAATATTTTTCTTTCCAGGCATCCATTCCTGTATTCGTTCCCGTTGTGCTTGCGGAAGAAACCACGTAGATAAATCCATCTGAGTGTTCATCAATGTATCTTATACGCTTCTCTGAAGTTTGTGGCGTAATCAGGAAAATATTTTTCAGATTGTATTTATCAAAAACAGATTTGTATTCACTTAAATATTCATCTATGGGCAAATCAGGAAGGATTACTCCGCTTATTCCTACTTCACTTGCGCGCTTGCAAAAATTCTCCACACCAAATTGCAGAACAGGATTCAAGTAACCCATCAGAAGCATTGCGGATTTCGAATTTCGGATTTCGGATTTGCTTAATTGCTCAAACAAAAGTTTCAAACTCATTCCATTCTTCAACGCCACTTCACTGCTGTGCTGAATAATCGGACCATCAGCAAGCGGGTCAGAAAAAGGAATTCCTATTTCAATCATATCCACTCCTGATTTTTCCAGTTCATCCAAAATAATATTCGTGTCTTTCGGTTTAGGAAAACCAGCAGTGAAATAAATGGAAAGAATGTTTTTCTTTTCCTTAAATAATATATCAATCTTATTCATCCTTCATGTTCTTAATATATGTCGCCAAATCTTTATCTCCCCTTCCTGATAAATTTACAACTACAATTTCATTTTCTTTTGCATTCAATTTTTCCAAATGCGCTAATGCGTGCGCGCTTTCCAGTGCAGGAATTATTCCTTCCAATTTACATAGGAGAAATCCTGCTTTCAGCGCTTCATCATCCGTTGCGCTTACAAACCTTGCTCTTCCTGTTTCAAACAAATGCGAATGCACAGGACCAACTCCAGGGTAATCCAAGCCGGCTGAAATGCTGTATGGCTCGGTAATTTGTCCGTCATCATTTTGCATCAGCATAGTTTTACTTCCGTGAATGATTCCGGCTTTTCCTTTCACCATCGTAGCAGCCGTGTGTCCTGAGTCAATTCCTTTTCCTGCTGCTTCAACTGCGATGAGTTTTACTTTTTCATCGTCTAAGAAATGATAAAACGCACCGATGGCATTGCTTCCGCCACCTACACAAGCCACAACATAATCAGGATTTTCTCTTCCAAGTTTTTCTTTCAACTGTTTTTTTATTTCTTCACTTATTACAGATTGAAATCTCGCAACCATATCAGGATACGGATGCGGACCGACCACGGAGCCGATAATGTAATGCGTGTCCATAGGATTATTTATCCAGTCGCGGATGGCTTCGTTGGTTGCGTCTTTCAACGTTTTGCTTCCTGATTTTGCGGGAATAACTTTCGCTCCGAGCAATTTCATTCGCGCTACGTTTGGTGCTTGTCGTTCAATATCCACTTCGCCCATATACACGATGCATTCCAAACCCATCAGCGCGCAGACAGTTGCGGTGGCAACTCCGTGCTGACCTGCTCCCGTTTCGGCAATGATTCTTGTCTTGCCTAAATGTTTCGCGACTAAAATTTGTCCGAGCGTATTATTTATTTTGTGCGCGCCCGTGTGAAGTAAATCTTCCCGCTTGAGAAAAATAGTTGTTTTATACTTTCCTGATAAGCGTTTCGCGAAATACAAAGGCGTTGGTCTTCCTGCGTAATTGCGAAGTAAATCCTGAAACTCTTTCTGAAAACTTTCTGAAGAAATTAGTTGAAGATAATTCCCCCGGAGTTCTTCCACATTGGGAAAAAGCATTTCTGGAATGTATGAACCACCAAAGTTGCCGTAGTATCCCTTATGGTTGACTTGATAAGTCATTTTTCAATAATTTAATTTTGTTAATGTCTTTTAATCCTGATTCTATTTCGAATTTGGAATTTACATCAATTGCAAAAGGTATTGGGTATTGGGTATTAGGTGTTAAGATTTCATTTATATCTATTCCACCACTCAGGAAATATGGTTTTGATGATTTGTAATTCATCAAGATGTTTCTGTTAAAAGTTTTTCCGCTTCCGCCATATTCGTTAGTTTTTGTATCAAATAAAAAATATTCACAGTAGTTTTTATATGCATTGGGGAATGAAAAATCAAAACTTTCATCCACACTAAATGCCTTTATGATTTTTACTGACATGCATAAATCTTTACAGAACTCCGCGCGCTCATCTCCGTGCAATTGGACAAAATCAAGTTTATGCTTATTTACTTCCTCCAGAATATTTTCTGCCGAATCATTCACAAACACTCCAACCTTTTTTATTGAAGAAGAAATCTCTGGCATTATAAAATCGTTTCCAACAAACCGTTTTGACTTGGAATAAAAAATAAATCCCATAAAGTCAGGAGAAAGTTTTGCAACTTCTCTGATGTTATCAGCATATTTCATTCCGCAGATTTTGAGTTTCATTTTACTTTCCCCGATTTGTATTCTTTAACTTCTTTAATGAAGTCAGCACACGCGACTTCAGGATGACTATGCTTCATAAAAGTTTCTCCTATAAGAAATCCGTTGAAACCGACTTTCTTCAATTCATAAATTGTTTTTGCAGAATCAATTCCGCTTTCTGAAATTTTTATAAAATCTTTAGGGATCAACTCTGCTAACTCAAATGAGTGCTTCACATCCACTTTAAAATCTTTCAGGTTGCGGTTATTCACCCCTATGCAGTCAATAAGAATATTTACAGATTGCAACTCGGACTTATCTCTTATTTCCAGCAGCACTTCTAATCCAAGCCACTTAGCAACTGTTGCAAATTGTTTTATTTCATTGGCGGATAGAACATTTGCCAACAAAAGAATTGCATCTGCGCCAATTGATTTCGCTTCTACTATCTGGTATTCATCCACAATAAATTCTTTTCGGAGAATGGGAATGTTATTCTGTTTTCTTGCAGAGATTATATCTTCATTTCTACCACCAAAAAATTCAGTATCTGTTAAAATGCTCAACGCGCTTGCTCCGGCATTTGCATAACCAACGGTTGTTTGTTGAACAGGTGCATCCTGATTAATAATTCCTTTTGATGGAGATTTCCTCTTGAACTCAGCAATGATTCCAACTTTATCTTCTCGTAAAATAAACTTCTTCAGCGACACAGCAGGCGAAGTGAAATAAATGTTTTTCTCTAAAAACTTTATTGGATAAAGTGATTTTCTCTCAGCAACTTCTTTCTTTTTATTCGCGATTATTTTATCAAGTATGTTCATAGCCACTAATTTTAAGAATTAACCCTAATAAGTTTTTTATAACCCTTCAATGCGTTTTTTGATTTGAGTGCTTCACGAGCCATTGCATTGCAATCTGATAAACTCAAACCTTTCTTCACACAATTAATTGCGGCAGCAGAATTGGCAATCACAACTTCATTTTGCGCCTTTGTTCCTTCCCCATTTAAAACATTCATAAATAGTCGGGCTGATTCTTCCACTGACTTTCCTCCGAATAAGTCTTCCTGCTTCAATTTAATTTCGGGTTCAATAATTTGTTCTTTCTCTCTTGAAATCATCTTGTAATTTCCAGTAAGAGAAATTTCATCATAGCCATCAAACGAATGAATAATCACATATTCATTTAAAGTATTTTGTAAAAGATAATTATAGAGTCGAGCCATTTCTAAATTGTAAACACCGAGCAATTGATATTTCGGGAAGCAGGGATTCACAATCGGACCGAGCATATTGAAAAAAGTTCGGACTCCAAGTTCTTTTCGGATGGATGCGACATTTTTCATCGCAGGGTGAAACAATGGCGCGTGCATGAAACATAATCCTGCTTCATCCAATTGTTTCTGCAAAACAGTTGCGTCATTGGTAAATTTGTAACCGATTACCTCCAGTACATTTGAAGAACCGCTCACCGAACTTACCCCGTAATTTCCGTGCTTGGTAACTTTTATTCCCGCGCCTGCAACTACGAAACATGAGAGCGTGGAAATATTGAACGTATCTTTTCCGTCACCACCAGTACCGACAATATCAATTGTTTCATTCGTATCAAATTCAATTTTCAAACACAACTCAAGCATCGCTTCTCTGAATCCAGAAAGTTCTTCCACTGTAATCGGACGCATCAAATACACTGACATAAACGATGCAACCTGCGATGAATTATATTTCATGGAAGCAATATTCACCAGAACTTCTTTTGCTTGTTCCCGAGAAAGAGTTTTGTGCTCGTAAAGATTATTTAATATTTCCTTCATATTATTTTCATTCATCATTGCGAGTGAAGCCAGGCAATCTTTCTGTGAGATTGCTTCGTCACCGGGTTCCTCGCAATGACGTTATGATTCAACCCAGTTCTTAATCATTTCTAATCCGTGTTCAGTCAAAATACTTTCAGGATGAAACTGCACGCCACGCACATCAAATTTTTTGTGACGCAAGCCCATCACAAAACCATTTTCATCTTTCACTGTAATTTCTAAGTCGCTGCGTCCGTCAGTTGACGGATTATCCACTACCCATGAATGATAACGTCCTGCTTTAAATTTTTTCGGAATACCTTTGAACAAAATATCTTCTTTCACAATTTCCATTTCTGTTGCCACACCGTGAAAAACTGAATCCAGATTTTTTAACTTCAAACCAAAAACCTCTCCAATTGCCTGATGTCCAAGACAAACTCCGAGTATGCTTTTCTTCGAAGAAAATTCTTTTATCACATCCATTAATATTCCTGCTTCACTTGGTAATCCTGGTCCTGGCGAGAGAAGAATTTTTTGATAGCGATTAATTTCTTCGAGAGAAATTTTATCGTTGCGAAACACATCCACCTTCGCATCGCTCACTTTTTCCAAATAGTGAACGAGGTTGTATGTGAAGGAATCGTAATTATCAAAGACGAGTATTTTCATGCTATATATTTTTTGCAAGTTCAATTGCTGATTTTAATGCCCCAAGTTTATTATTCACCTCCTGCAATTCATTTTCTTCCTTTGAAGCAATCACTACTCCTGCACCAGCGCGGTAAAATAATTTATTGTTCTTGCTTAGAAATGAGCGAATGATAATCGCGTGATTGAAATCACCGTTGAGTCCGATAAAACCAATTGCTCCTCCATAATATCCTCGCGAATCATTTTCACACTTATCAATTATCTGCATCGCTTTTACTTTTGGCGCACCGCTTAAAGTTCCGGCAGGAAAAGTATCCGCGAAAACTTTTAATAAATTTGACATTGATTTTATTTTTCCCGTGACTTTTGAAACCAAATGTATCACGTGAGAATAGTATTGTGTTTCAGCAAACACATCCACTTTTACATCCGAACAATTTCTGCTCAAATCATTTCGTGCCAAATCAACCAACATCACATGTTCGGAATTTTCTTTTTTGTCGTGGCGAAGTTTTTCCGCAATCTCTGCATCCGCATCATCATCACCAGTTCTTCGGAAAGTTCCTGCGATGGGGTGAATCTGCGCCTCATTATTTTTCACAACCAACTGTGCTTCTGGCGATGAACCAAAGATTTTAAAATTTCCATAATCGAAATAAAATAAATACGGAGAAGGATTCACCGAACGCAACGCTCGATACAAATTAAATTCATCTCCACGAAACGGCTGCATAAATTCTCTCGACAAAACAATCTGGAATAGATTTCCACGCTTGCATTCTTCTTTTCCTTTCTTCACCATCCCAATATATTCTTCATCCGAAAGACTTGACTGTTCTTTTCCATTTAGTGAAAACTTGTACTGAGCAAAACCTCTCTGATTAATAATTGATTCTATATCCTCTAATGATGAATGCTCATAAAGCGAATGCTCAAATAAAAATAATTCATCTTTAAAATGATTGATCGCAATCACATATCTGTAAATCGAATAAATAAAATCAGGGATTTCCTTTTCGTCAATTTTTGTAGAATTAATTTCAATATCTTCAAAATACTTTACTGCATCATAGGAGATGTAGCCAAACAATCCGTTCACGATAAACTTCAACTTACTCTGCTCCACATCAAACTTTTCAGCGAAAGATTTTATTGCATCGGAAACAGAAACAGGTTTTGTAATCGGAGTTTGTACTACCTTATCATCAGGATATGTTTCAATAATTATTCCATTCTCTGCTTTGATTGTCGCAATCGGCTGGCAGCAGATAAATGAAAAACTATTTTCACTTCCGTGATAATCGGAACTTTCGAGCAAAATACTGTTCGGGAACTTGTCACGGAGTTTCAGATAGATTCCCACAGGCGTATAAGTATCCGCCATGAGTTTCTTATGATTTGTATGTAACTTATATTTCATTTCAATGCGTTAAAAATAAAAAAGCCCACTGTTGAACAGCAGGCCTTTCGGTTTTATATCGTTATAAATAACAATTCAACTGTTCTCCATTAAGAGTTCAGCCACCACCAATTGTTATTTGTCATTCTTTTCATTTACAAAGCAAAGATATAAAAAAATTGAATTGTGCAATTTTTTGTAGCGCGGGAAGGAATTGAACCTTCGACCTCAGGGTTATGAATCCTGCGCTCTTACCAACTGAGCTACCGCGCCAAAGGGTGGCAAAGATATTAAAATCGGTTATCGAAAAAAGTTGATTTTGTTGGCAGTTAAAGTTTTTTTTATACATTGCCCGCAGTTTTATTATTGTCATGGTTAAAAAGAAAATTTCTAAAAATAAAAAAGTAAAGAAGAAAGCCGCCAAGGAGAAACCTGCTCCGAAGAAATCTATTAGCGCGAAAGCAAAGCAAAAAGTAGCCGCACAAACTCCTTTGTTAGGCACTGGTATCGCTCAGCCAATTAGACCCGAACCAAAAAATAAATTAGTGCTTGAGTACATCGTTTATGCTTCTCCTAAACTTCTCTATGAATTTATTTCTTCTCCCAGCGGGCTTTCAGAATGGTTCGCAGATGATGTGAACATCAATGGAAATGTTTATACGTTCGTATGGGATGGCGCAAAACAGCAGGCAGACGTAAGAAATATTGTAGAAGGAAAATCCATTCGCTTCCGATGGACAGACAGACCTTCTGACAGTTATTTTGAATTCAGGATTGAAAAGAACGAACTCACACACGAACTTTCTTTAATCATCACTGACTTTGCAGAAAGTGCTGAAGAAAAAAATTCTCTTGAAGTACTTTGGCAAGGACAAGTACAGCGGCTCATGAAAGTTATCGGCTCAAAAGTTTAGACTTCTCTTGCGGATGAAGAAAACACTTCAGCAAAATCTTACTTTTACTATTCCGTACATTTTATTTCTTCTGATTGCGGGTGTTTTTCTTTTTCTTAATTCAAAAGGAAACGCTCATCTCATTCTAAACCAATACAGGTTTGAATTCTGTGATTATTTTTTTTGCTACGCCACATTCCTGGGAGATTTTATTGCAGTAATTGCCGTGGTGCTACTTCTTTGTTTTTTCCGTTACCGCTTTGCTTTGCTGGTTGCATTGAGCAATATAGTTGCAGCACTGATAACTCAATTACTTAAGCATACATTGTTTTCAGATGTTGAGCGCCCGAAAAAGTTCTTTGAAGGCATACACAATTTAAATCTTGTGGCAGGTTATGAAAATTATCTGTATAATAGTTTTCCCAGCGGGCACAGCACTTCCGCGTTCGCGACTTTTTTCTGCCTCGCTTTAATTCTTGAAAATAGGTTTTTAAAGTTTCTTATGTTTATCACTGCGCTCACGGTTGGGTTTTCCCGCATTTATCTTTCCCAGCATTTTCTCAACGATGTGTATGCGGGTTCTCTTATTGGCGTGATTATTTCATTTATCATTTACCAATTTGTTTTTCTTTCGGAGCGGACAAAAAATATCTCATGGATGGATAAATCATTTCTTTATAAGAAAAGAATGGCTGAGAGAATGAAATGACAATTCAGAAGAAATTTTTTATCTTTACAGTATGAAAAAATTATTTGCTCTTATTTTCCTTTTACCGTTTTTGTTTACATCCTGCGATACAAACAAAACAGAAAGCGTTTCCTTCTATCAAGTTCCATTAGTATGCGGTGCCGCTCCTGAAATTGGATGCGGAAGCCGTATTAAACCATTGTTCATTGAAACGGAAAAGGAAAAAGAAATAAAAGAGTCGTGGACAAACAGGCAGGGAACTGTGATTGCCATTGTATGGAGCGGAGATGAAAACGAAAAACTTATGCAATCCCTCTTTGCTAAAAACAACATTGAAGCAAAATTAATTTCTGACACTTCCAGAATAAAAAACATCTTTCCCGATTTTTGCGAGAAGGGAAAATGGCTAAAAGGAATGGAAGTGGACAGTTTGAGTTTGCATGAAGCAGGAGTAATTGCCGACTCATCAACCCTTTTCGCTAAAAACGCGGGGCTGATAAACACGGAGGAAGCATCGTTAATAAAAACTGAGATAGAAGAGTTCATGAAAAAAGAATTAGTGCAAGTGAGAACCTACAAACAACTAACAAGTTTTGATACAGACATGAAGTGGAAACAAAAAGGATATGAAATTTATGTGAAGCACCTTGGCATTGACCGCGCAGAAAAAGTGAGAGACTTTTTCATGGATTACAAAAAAAAGCAAGTGCAGAAAGAATCCTGTTGCGAAAAAGATAAAAAGACATCCGAATTAAAATCCACCATCACCTGCCCACACTGCGGTTTCAAAAAAGAAGAAACCATGCCAACCGATGTGTGCCAACTTGCATACGATTGCACAAAATGCAAAAAGAAAATTCTCGCCAAAGGAGGCGACTGCTGTGTGTTCTGCTCTTACAGCACGGTGAAATGCCCGTCAATGCAGTGAATGGAGAAAATGAAGCGGGATTTCTTTCTTTTCACAAAAGCATCACAATAACTTGTATCTGATTTTTTTGTTTAATAAGTCGAAAATCCTACCTTTGAACTGTTGATAGGGCATTGTTCTTTTTCATTCCCCATGAAAACACAACACTAATTGGCTCGTATCATGAAAAAACTTTACGCAATTGTTTTCTGGCTCTTCTTGGGGATTTGCCTTTCTCAAAATTTTCTTTTTGCTCAAAAGATACCTACTACACAGGCAATTACATATACCTTCACAGCCTCTGCGCCTGCTGGTTCATTTGTTTACA
>Ga0247727_10004062_pt1 | contig 31501 bp, 15 predicted proteins | sample WisWelCaveWW1625_FD_202498 | JGI IMG/M metagenome (GOLD analysis project Ga0247727, IMG submission 202498) | Biofilm microbial communities from Wishing Well Cave, Virginia, United States - WW16-25 | ecosystem: Environmental > Aquatic > Deep subsurface > Groundwater > Cave microbial mat | place... | reverse complement strand
CACCGTGTCCCGAGCGTAGAAACAGCACAATGCCTGCCCCGCGCATCAAAGCCGTTGCGCTTGCCACTATATTGGATGCATCAAAACGCTGCATCCCTTCCAGAATCGCTACCGCGAATTTCAACAACTGGTTTGTCAGGAAAGTGAATCCGGCAAACACGAACAAAGCAATTGCAGTGTTAAGATTCTGAGGGGAAAGGTGGAGATTGCGGGCCATGGAAAGGCCAAGAACGGAAAGAATGATGGCGCCTATGGCTCCAAGAATCAGATACAGATTTCCTGCGGCGCTGATGAAACGACCCATGACCGCCGGTCCTTCCCTGTGCGTCGTTATGGCCAGAGGTATGGCCCACGCCATCCCCAGATCAAAAGAGCTGAAAATGGCTGTCCACGAAAAAGCGGCAATCCACAGGCCATAAACTTCGCCTCCCAGCCCTTTCCACATCAGGGGCGCCAAAACGAAGGAAACGAGACCCGGAATCACCACACCGGAATAGTTGATCAGGCTATTTCGCTTCAGTCGCGCGTGAAGGTCCATCGAGTACCTCTTTGTACAACCGAAGAGTGGCATCCAGAGTATTTTGAAAATCAAACTTTCGGACGTGTTTCCTGCAATGTTCCGACATTCTTTTGCGCAGATCCTCCTGTTGTGCCAGTTTCAATATCGCGGCAGACAGGGCGGAGACATCTCCAGACGGAACCAGCAAACCGCAATCCTGCGATACAAGTTCCGGGATTCCACCGACCTTAGATGCAATCACCGGAATGCCATAGCTCATGGCTTCCAACAGGGAAAGACCCGCCCCTTCCCATAAAGACGGCAGCACGACTACATCCACATCATAAAGCTGACTCGAATCAAGAACCACACCATGGAATCGCACGCAATCTTCCAATCCGTAGCTTTGCGCCAGCTTCCGAAGGTCCTCTTCCAGCGGGCCTCCCCCGAAAATCGAAAGTTGTATGTGACTCAGGCTCTCTTTTGCGTCACGAAATGCCTGCATCAACACACGGTGTCCTTTTTGTTCTACCAGCCTGGCTATGATTCCAAAACGCACAGAACTTTCCGCGCTCCTTTGCGACACTCGATTCGAATCGGAGATTGGAATTCCGAGCGGAATCACCTGGATTCGGGTTTCAGCCAGGCGAGCTATCTGAATCAGATGAGCGCGAACTGCATTGGAAACGGCAACAATTCTTTCACAGTTTTGAGCGGCTCTCCTGGCCAGCCATCCAACAAACGGATTCTTCAGGTAAGGGTCCTCGTTATGTTTTGTGCTGATCACCGGAATCTTCATAGAACGCGCGGCGATTGATCCATACACATCCGCCTTGAACAAATGTGTGTGCAATAAATCCGGAGCTTCCTGCTTCAGCCACCTGCGAACCCGAAAATACGCGGACCAATCGAGCGGACCGCGCATGCCGAATTCCCTGACCTGTTCGAATCGCTGCCGGAACTGATCTGTCAGCTCGCCACCCGATCTCATGCTTGCTATCGTCACAGAGTGTCCGTGCTGCCGCAGACCGTCACACAGATAAGTCAACTGCTTTTCCGCGCCACCGTAAGATAGATTGCTGATCAACTGAGCGATTTTCATTTTTCGGGAAGTGGCCCACATTCAGCATAGCTTAACTGAACAAATCGTCTGCAGCAATTTCAGCGGTTCAATTCCTGCTTTGCGCCAGGAAACTTTGAAATACGGAAGAGCGGGCAATCGCTTCTGCGAGGACTTCGTGACCGAGAGAGTTCCAGTGATAGTCGTTAGAGAATTCAAATTTTTGATGATGGCGTAAATAGTGTTTCTCAAATACCGGTTGCATATCAATTAGTTCGTAACCATCTCTTTGTGCTTTTTCCTCAAAATGACGGCGCATCAGATCAAAGTAACTCCCCGCCGCGGACTGGATTGATCCCGTGTAAATCTGATTACGAAATCCATCGATTGTCAGCAAGATCCGGGACGAATCCAGTCCGGACGCCCGGTGCAAAAGTGAAAAAAATGCATCGATCGCTTCCCGGGAATCCTTGACAACCGGAATATTTGGATCCGAAAGATGTTCGCTTTCTGCTGCAGCAGAAAAGCCTTTTTGAAACTGTCGATAAACCAGGTAAAGATCCAGGTTTTTCATCAAGTACATTCCCAGAGCCGATTTCCGTACCAATTTTGTGGAAGCGCCGACTTCATAATCCACCCTTTGCAACGAGATTCCGTCGTCTTCCTTCACAAAGTAATGAAATCCGGGTTTTCCGTTGTATTTCATCAAGCTCGAATCGAAGTCGTTCGCAATAATTGAGATCACAAGATAACCGGGATGAAAATGATCACGCGCATAAGTTGCTAAAGCAAGATACTGGCTGAGAGGGGCGCCATCTTCAGCAAAAGCGTAAACCCGACCATAACCTCTTGCAAGTTCTGCCAGACGTGCGGCTGCTCTGTCTTCCGGGGGGATCATATCAGCCTGGATGAAGCTGTCACCCACCACTGCGAGAAGATTAGAGCCGTCGTTCGGATCATAATCAATGTCGCTGACAAAGCCGTAATTGTTTGTTCTTAGTTCGTTCACAATGCGGAAATCCCACCCTTGAGACCAGAGTGACGTTCGATTCGGTTCATACCGAAGAATCGGATTCTTCTCATTCACTGAAAGCGAGTGAAGTCCTTCATTCACCGGAAGTAGCCTGAGAATCAGCTCCAAAAGAACCAGGGCCAACAAGATACCCAGAAACAAAAAGGCTGCTCGGAGATAATGTCTGGAGATGCCGGGCTTTTCCTCCGGGAAAACCTGGGAACTGAACGGGCTTCTTCTTTCTGCAGAAATTTCCGCCACTTCGGCGGAGTCATACCACTCCCCTTCCACAACTCCCCCCTTATTGGAGTTTACAAGCGGGATTTTACCACGAATTACCTGTCAGGTGGGAAAATAATTTTATTCTATGACCCACATTGCCCAATCAAAATTGTCGTCTTTCCCTCCCCTCGTCTCCAGGACAACCCTATGCTCCCCTTGAGGGAATGTCCCTACAAAAGAATTCCATTGCCGCTGGTTCTTATTATTTTTCGGATCGATCTGATACGAAAATAAACTTCGTCCTTCATTATTGAATACGGAAAACACGACTCCGTCCGTTTCTTCAAACCAGCCGCCCCAGATGAAAGAAGCTTCACCTCGAAGGGAGGTAAAGCGACGGTCCGCAGGAAAAAGAATTCTCGCAAACGGGTGCTCAAAAATGCCGGTGCGCCAACTCTTTCCACCAAAATAATTCTCCAGAGCCGTCCGCTGGATATTCACCTGCCATAATGATCCCTTGATTTCGCTCCGATAGAGATTCTGTAGAAACCAATTGGATGGAATCATTCTCTGCAGAACGTTGTTGGCGCCTGTGGCCCTGCGATAATCCCCGGCCAGCCACCACATTCTTGCTTCCCACCAGTGTGCGCGAGGGTCGCTATACCGGTCCAGAGAAAGCTTGTGATACTCTTCGGCTGCATCCCGGTAATCTTTTTGAAGGTAGTACGACTCCGCAACCTTCTCTTTCAAGGAGCCATCCCGAATCAGCAGTTCAGGAAGGTTCAGCAGCAGCCGGTAATGCTGCCGTAGTTCTTCATGGCGATGCGATTTTGCGTATAATTGCGACAAGACATCGGCAATTTCACTGTATTTGTAGTATCCCAATGATTGCCGAAGATCTTGCTGAGCCCTGGAAAAGTCGCGCCGCAAAATTTCCAGGCGAGCGTTCAAAAGGACACGGGTCTCCGGACCAACTGCAGCTAACAGTTGTTGAATCTTCTGTTCCTGATTCTCCCGCTGGTAAAGTGCTGCCAGGGAATTGGAGAAATAATCCAGATCCGGTTGCGAAAGCTGATCCTTCCTTTGAAGTACTTTTTCCAAAAGTTTTTCAGCGGCGCTCAACGCCCTTACCCGCATGAGGTTGGAATAGAAATTCCCGATGCCGTATATCCAGTCCTCTTTTGTAGCTGCCTGGTGATCGGCAAAATTCAGCGTTATGTCGATCAGATCATCTTCCGGAATCTCTTCCATCAAAGCGCGGACCGGAAAAACCTGATCCTCGGGCTGCAGATAAAGAAATGATAGTGCTAGGTACTTCTGAAACTCCCGGGTTCGACTCTGTTTTAGCGAAAGTGACGCGAGATGAAGATAAGTATTTTCCCGCAGTGCAGAATGAGGATCAAGGGAAACGGCCTTCGAAAGACTGCGATAGCTTCCGCTGTAGTCACCCTTTGCCAACTGGACTCGTCCCATCTCCGTGTAGTAGGGAGCGAAATCCTTTTTCAAGGATATGAGCCTTTCCAGAACAAGCTCTGCGGCGTCCGGATCTTTCCGGGAAAGATAGATATCCTTTAACGCTTCCAGGGGAGTCACATCGATCGGGGCGCAAAATAAAGCCGGCTTTAAAGAGCGGACAGCTTTTTCATCTTCGTTTCTCAGGTGATAGAAAGAACTTTTGAGCAAGGAGTAGTCTTCCATAATCAGGAATGAGCTCACGATAAACAGCAAAAAGAGAAGCGCGCGAAGATCACGCCATTTCAGGGACACCGCGCCTCTCCATTGAGATGGAGCCAGCATTCCCAGAAGCGCCCACAAATGCGGATAAACCGTCAACCAGAAAGATGCAGTATCCAGGATGTTATTGACTGTTACCCCCAGCAATCCAGCTTGAAGAGCCGGACTCACACCTTTTCTCCTGAGATGAGAGAAAGTGATTACGAGAAAAAGAAGTCCGAGGGGAACTCCCGATGCTTCCGACATATCGAGAAAAAGGCAATGATCGTGCACGGGTATATTGCTCTGTTTCACAACCATGTCTTGCAGTTGCCTGCCATGATTCAACCCGGTATGCGAATAATAATTGAACCAGCCGGCGCCGAACAAAGGATATCTTGCGATGCTCCGGGCCCCCTGTTTCCAGTTGAATATCCGCATTCCAACGCTCTGGAGGTCTCCGACCCTTTGTTTCACCGCAATTCGAGCCGGCGGAAACCAGAAAGAGATACACAGGAGAACTCCCGTAAACGCCGGAAGGAAGATAGGGACCCATTTTTTGCGATCCTTCCACCAGATCTGAATTGCATAAGCGAGGAAAAACATTCCGTAGGCAATCCAGCCATTGCGGGAATAGGAAAGGAACTCGAGGCATGCCAGAGCCACGATGCTGAAAATGATGAAGCCTCGGAGAAATCGGTTCTGAGTTTCCTGGAGGAAATTCAAGATTACGGCAGAAACTATTACATACAACGGCGCCAGTGTATTGGGATGTTCCAGGATGTAATGTCGCATCGCGAAAACGCCTGCGCCGATTCCTTTGAAAACCAAAAGATCTCTTTCTATAACATAGAGGCCCAGCGTTGTGGCCAGGAACAGGTAGCCGGACCCGATGGCAGTGCGATTCTCAGGCCCGCAGGAGCGGAAAATCAGGTACACCAGCACGCAGCTACAGTTGATCCAGAAAAACTGAATATTTCGCCAGGAATAGAGCGAAAACGGAATCGACACGAGGCAAATCATCAGGAATGCAACCAGATACCAGGGAATATTCAAAGGCTGTTTCGATTCTGCGGAGAAAGAGATGGACGCGGTTCGAAGAACAAGAAGAGTCCAAATGGCGATTCCGGGGAAGGAGGAATAATTGGCGTTGAGAATGAAGAGGAATAGAGGGGAAATCAGCGTGATGATCAAGAATACCGAAGGAGCGGAGCTCCTGGCAGGCAAGCGCCCGGTGATAGCCAGGACGGCGCCCCAGAGGGCCAGGGCTTCCCACAAAAACCACTCTGTCATCCATCCGTCGGCCATCGTGGCGCGAAGGTGAAAAGCGAAAATGATGCAGAAATGGAAAAGCAGATCCGTTGAGAATAAAGTTCTATTTCGAAAGATCGCCAGTGCGATCAGCCACAGGAAAAGCCCTCCCAGCAGGATGCTCCCTGCCTGCTCATAGTTTTGAAATGGCAAGACCGAATACCAGAGCAGAAAAATGCTGGAGAGGACCTCGAACGCCTGCAACATCGGAATTGATTGTAGTATGGAAACTGTTTAGTGCGGGAGCATAGTTCTGCAGACTACCCGATGATTGGCCGTTCAGTCTATGACTGAGGTCGATTTGAGTAATAAGCTTCCTGGAACAGTGAAGCGCGAATCCAAGGCAAAACTTTCAACTGCTTTTGAGGTCTGCCTCGAGCATGCGATCATTAGAGAGTCATTTGCCGGCGCTGTTGTAAGATTGCAGCATGTGGACTGTAAAAGACCGGCGAATTTATTTGATGTCCAGGCTGCAGGAGAACATGAAGGATCGATTTGAGGAACTTGACTCTGACAATCTGGATGCGGTGTTTCCAGGCCGGATCTCGTCCATTCGAGAACAACTCGACGGATAAGCATTTGAGATCGGTGTGGAAGCAAAGACACTGCAAATCTCCAATCTTTTCCCCGCGCGTGAGGCCACAAGAGTGATGCGGGCAGGCGCATGGATCGTACTTTCTTGTTTTTTAGCCCTGCTCCTTCCTTTCTCGTGTACTGTCGATGCTGCGGAAATTCGTGGAACTCACTACTGGGGTCGGGCCTGGCCCAAAAAATTTTTGGGATACTATGCGCATGTCAGATGTAGATACCGATTTTAAAACTATTAAGGCCAATGGATTCAATACCGTAGTGCTCGCCATTCCCTGGGCCGAATTTCAACCCGTATTCGAACCATGCTGCTTATACAACGATGTTGCGTTCCAAAAGCTCGATTTGATCATGCAGAAAGCAGAGGCAATTGATCTGAAGGTCCTTTTTCGACTCGGATATTTGTGGTCATTTGATCCCACGCAGCAGGCGCCAGGTATGGAACGCTCATACATGCCATTTACAGATGACAGAGCCCTGGAGGCCTTTGCAAAACTGGCCCGGCGTCTGGCCGATCGAGTCCAACCATATAAGTACTTCAGTTTTGCGTTCCTAAGTTGGGAGGATTTTTTTCTGCATGGTTTGTTTCTCGAAGAAAATCGTGCAAAAACACAAAACACGGTTCTTGAAACCCAATATAAGTACTTCCTCAGGGAAACTTTTTCTTTGCAGCAATTGCGAGAGTTCTTTCCGAATCAGCGGATTATTTCTTATGATGACGTTCCCTTTCCAGTTTCAGAAGTCACAACAAAGAATGGTGATTCTCGCCTTGTCCTTTTTCACCGATTCTGGGACTATCTTCTTATTGAGCGGCTTTTCAAGCATATCCTGTCTGTTTTTCCTCGACTGACCATGGAGGTCCGAATCGATGGTGACAGATTTATTACTGAAAACAGCGACCTCAAGTGGCTGAGACATTTTGATTCCTATGAGATTCCCCAAAGCGATATTGTTGTCGGTTACTATGCGCCATTCTGGGGAATGCAGAACAAAAGAGATTTCATAGGCTCCAACCGTGCTATTGAACAACTTCGGGTCTTGATCCAGGAAATGCGCGAGCATTCAAAAAAAAGGAATGTGTTTATTGATCAGCTTAATTTTTTTGATGAAACGCCCGGTTTTGAGGATTCGATCCGAATATACCCGAATCAAATCAACCAGTTCCTTAGCGATGCTGCGGTTGTGCTGTCTTCTTCAGTTGGTTACAGTTTGTGGACGCTGAAAGACTACGTCCATAGTTATCTTTACAATGCTAGTTTTCAGAAAGAGTTCAAGGGCTGGGTTACAAAAGGTAACCCGGGTATCCTCCGGAAAAATCAATTTGACAGAACACTTTTAATGAAATCCGGCGATCAAGTGAGTCAGGAGATCCCTTCGTGGCGCGGCATTGAACTTCCTGAAAAGATTCAGGCCAGATTCTGTCTTGACGCCGGGGCCAGGTCACGTGACTTCGCCGGCTACGTCACTGTAGGAAACGAGAAGGAGAAATTTCACACTGCCTTAAAACCATTTAGCGGCAATCATGCATGTTGGAATTCCGCACTACCCAGTGATGGATCAGTGTTTACGATGGGCGTGGAAAAAGGAACGATTGAAATTGAAACGCTATACCTCTTTAAGTTCCTCTACAAATCTGAACTTTATCCCTTTCATGGTGAAAAAGAAGGAGAGTACTTAAGAGGCATTCGTGAACTGAACAGGCAATTACTTTCGTTCGCCCCCGACGACCACTATCAAGAACCGGGTCGCACACCCAATGTTACCGGGATCTTTGAAGATAATTGGCTTGACAGGTGTCAAGAGGCGTTGAAAATTGACCCACTTTCGGGCGCGAATATTGACCCACCCCCAGGGCTAAAAATTACTCAGAATCGCTATTTTTCTTTTTCCTCGATTTTTCCTCCTTTGGAGTTTCAATGTGCCCGGCGCTGCGTTTCTCCTTCAGTCTGTAACTTTCGCCGCGAATATTTATAACGGTGCAGCGGTGCAAGAGCCGGTCCAGTGCAGCGGCAGCCATAACTGGATCGCCGGCAAAGACGGAGCCCCACTCGCCAAAAGCCTTGTTGCTTGTAAGAACAATTGCCTGATTCCTTTCGTAGCGACTGCAGATTGCCTGGAAAAGTAGAGACGCCTGAGGCGGGTCCAGACCTAAATAGCCCACCTCATCGACGACGAGTAGTTTCGGTCGTGTGAGATTGTTCATTTCAACGTGAAGCCGGTTTTCGGCCATCGCCTTGGTCAGTTTACGGGCCATTTCAATGGCGGTAGTAAAGTAAATCCGGTGACCCAGCTCAGCGGTAATCATTGCGAAACCGATGGCCAAATGAGTTTTTCCCACTCCCGGCGGTCCCAGGAAAACAATGTTTCTTCCTTCGTATAAAAATCTTCCCGTAGCCAGTTCTTCGATAAGTCGGCGATCAATTCCGGGTTGAGCGGGAAAATCAAAATCTTCGAGTCGCTTCACGTAAGGAAGGTGTGAAAGTTTCAGTGAAAGCTCGACGGTTTTTCTGTGACGTTCTGCCAGTTCTCCTTCCAGCAAGTATCCTAAAAAATGTGTGTACGACCAGGACGCCGCCGCAGCCTGTTGGGCAACGGAATCAAGTTGATCTGAAGCCACTTTCAATCCCAACCTTGCCAATCCGGAGGATGCTTTTTCTTCGTAGGGAATGCTCATCGGCTCACCTCCTCATAAAGGTCAAGTGATGGCGCCTCCACAGCATTAGTAAATCGAACTTCCCAGTGCGGCGCAGGTTGCGTACTCTGTTGCAGAGACAATTTCCAGAGTTGAGCAATCTGATCTTCGGTGGCCACTGTGGAGCCAGGCTTGCCGGCTGCATCATGTTCGGCAATGATTAGCTCACCGGAGCGAATCAAAACTTTTTGCCCGTCCTGTTGTACAAAAATTTTCTTGCCAACGTTCTCCGGCGGGACCCAATATCGGCTGCGGTCAAGACGGACAAAGCTTTCAGAATCCACTTTTCTCCGCAGCCAAGGATGATATCGATACGGTGCAATGGAAGCGCAAGGTGTCAGTTTTTCCTGGTTAAAAAGATCCACCGGCCTGCACTCAGTGGTACCGTGAATGCGGACATTTGCAGTATTGTTGAGCCAGTGAAGGCCTTGAAGGTTGAGATCTTCAACATCTGCAAAAGAGCGGCCGTTTAGAAAATTGTCTTTGATATAATGGACCGGCCGTTCTACTTTTCCTTTTGTCCGGGGACGCGCGATTCTACATGTTTTTGGCACTATCCCGTAGTAGTTAGCGAAGTCCAGAAACTGCGGATTCCATTCTTGCTGGTTGATGCGTACCTGCTTCATGTTGTCGAATAAGAGTGAAACGCACCAGCCGCCAAAGAACTGGAAGGCTTCCAGATGGCAGGCCAGCAGCACCGGCAGCCGCATTGAAGTTGTGAACTTGATAAAAAGCATCCGTGAAAAACAAAGGACCATCGCAAAGACATAGATTGAAATCAATTTTCCCTGCGGGTTGGGAAAGCGGCCGCAATAAGCCCAGTCAACTTGCGCTTGTTCTCCCGGAGCTGTTTCAAAACGTACTGTCAATTTCTTCTGTGCTTTTGCCGGCTGCTGCAGCGTTTGCAAGTACCGGCGTAGCGGATAGATGGATCCGCTATAACCCATCGGCTTGATCTCTTCCAAAATACGCACTGCTGACAGTGCGTATTCTTCATATCGTCTTTTTACATAGTTTTTAAACGCCTCCATCTGCGATGTCCTTGTAGATGCATCATAGTCGCCAGGCAGCTTCTGCCGGAGAAGTCTCCGGACAGTGTTGCGCGAGCATCCGGCTAACCTTGCAATTTTCCGTATCGAATGACCCTGTTTTCGAAGCAATTGAATGTCCAACCATTCCTCCATTTTTATCATCCCAGTGTTCTCCTTTTCCGAATCCTGTTCGGAGTCTGGAGTCTATTCTGGGGCTCTCAAAACGGTTTTTCTAAACGCTCGAGCTCCTGCCCGCGTTCGTTGGCGCCAAACCCTACTGGGAAAAGCTCCGTTCACTCGGGCACCTCGGATGCCTCGGTGCCCTCGCTCTCTCCGGCTTTTCCCAGTAGGGTTTGCTTCTAGCTCGAACACCCCCATGGGTGGGTCAATTTTCAACGCCCGTTACTGGGTCATTATTCAACGCCCGATGACAGGAGCGATGGGGCGGAGGTTGTACTCAACGCCGGACACCCGAATCAATCAATTCTCTACGTGAGCACATTTATTCCTGTGAATTGGCCCATTCGGCCTATCATCTCGGTGAACCTGGGAAAACTGCTGCTTGGAACAGTGAAATGCGGTGAATCGGCAGGATTTGCAATTCCGGTCGCTTCAGGACATGGCCCGGTTCGTGTTTTACTCACAAGCGACAGCGCGATTGTACCGGCTGCACTCGAATCCATGGAAACCCGGGGAGGACAGGATTCTAACGATCCTTCCCATCTTAAACCGCTGCGTCATCTTTGAAACTTCCGAACGTTCCTGGCACGGGTTCTCACAAATTCGTCTTCCAGAACGAAAACAGCAGGTAACAAGAAAATCGATCGCGCTTTATTTCTATTCAAAAGAAAGACCTCAGGAAGAAATCCTTGCCGAGCACGGCACATTTTATGTTCACAGGCCTCTACCCGAACACCTGCAACCTGGATACCAGCTCACCGAAACGGATCTTCAGGAACTAAAGAACTTGCTGTCAAAGAGGGATCAATGGATTGAGTTTTTATACCGGCGTGAGATTGAGTTCTCTTCTGAACTGGGAACAAAGAACCAGGAAATTCAGAAACAGAAGGAAATACTGCGGCGGATCAATCGATCCGAATAGAGTCGAGATCCGTGCCAGGGGCATTCTCATAGATCCGCCGAATGAAAAGACGAAGCCCGCCCTGAATACGCTATACGACATCGGCAGATTTCCAATTTGTCCCCCCACAAAACCAGGTTAAGTGTTGTTCTTTTTGAACCGTCGCGCCTACTCCGTCCACCTTGAGACTATCATTTGTTGCAGAATCGCATCCGCAGCTAATGTGTGACCTTGTTCGCTAAAGTGGCCATCCAGAAATAGAGAAAGATCCGGGTGCCTCTCAAATACGTCATGCAAAGTTATGCACGGCACGCTCAAACGAAGGAACAAATTTCTGAGCCGGTGTTCAGGATAATCCCGGGTCATCCTGGGGAGTGGTTGTCCGGAAGTAAAACTTTGCCAATCAGGCGAATTCACAGTGGCCTGGAAAGGGGCCACGACCCCCAAATAGGGTATTCCTCTTTGATTGCATGCGTAGATTATTTTCGACAGAATCAATTCCGTCAGCCGCCATCCCTTCTTTACGGCATCGATTTGAAACTCGTCACTTACGTAAGTATAGAGCAATGGATCCAGCCGGGGAAAACCCAGCGCTTGAAGTCGAAGTGCGCGCTGATCTTCGCTTTCCTGTTGCTTGTTTCTTTGATGTAGAGCGGCTTCCATGAGGTCATAGGAAATCAGGTGGCGGCGCATAAAATTGCGAAAGGGTTCGGCAGAAGTAAGTACTAGTTGGCCGTTTGCTTCTTCGAAATACTGCCTGTATCCATCATTATTGCTTTTACACAGTGTGTAGAGATCGAGCGTATTATTGCATATGTCGTTGAGTGGAAATATTTCGTGAATGACCAGGTCCGGGGAATACGAGAATCCCAAGCTTTCCAGTGCGATCCACTCCTGCGTCGTTCCAAAATCACCAACACCAAGATTAATCACTTCCCACGTATACTTCGACCGTGCATTCAACATTTTCTCAAGGCGACGAAAGAACGTGTCCTCCAGATTCACCTGGACAGATTCACAAAATGAATCACCAATGATTACGATTCTTTTTGTGCCCGACCGCTTTGCTAAGAAATGTTCCACATCCCGAAATCCTTTGGAATTGAACTCTACGTGTATTTTCTTGCCCGGAATCGGTTCGTAATCATACTGGGCGCCGGGTACTTGACTCCAGCCCAGCACGGGATGATACCGCCAATTCACATTCAGATTCATGTTTGGGCTGAGCAACCGCACGAGCAGCTCAAACACAAGAACACCCAGTCCAATAGAAGAAAAAACAAGCAACAGTTTCGCCGTCCGGGTTTTGGGCGGTCTTCCATTGGGAGTTAAGGGGTTCTGGTTTTCAGGATCAGCAGCAGTCTCCATACTTGAATAACCCGCTTCCGACACCCATTGTACTGCGCTCCGTCACTTGTTAATACTGAATTTCTTCACAACGATTTGCAGTTTACGAAAGAAACCAGGCAATCGTTCTCACAAGCAGCAAGGCATTCGGTAAGTGGGGAACCGTATTTGCGGGCGATCCTGTTATGGCCGCCGCCTTAGAGAGTCTATCTCCTTCGGACTTTATTTCACAACGCGGCTAGTGCAGCCAGTAGATCTCAACGAAAGCTGATGTGGCCGATTCAAGACATCGCACATGTATTCTATCTCATCAATTGCCTGCGGATAGGAAGATCCGATTTGATCCAATGACCAGATTGAACAACCTTGAGTCGCAGCAAAAAAAAGAGCTTCTCTTATCTGCGGATCAAGAAGCTGCTTGTGCGCTAAGTAAAACGATCCCGCCACTTCACGCGCATGGGTGTCTGCAGCGATTGAAGCAATCAGAATGCTTCGACCAATCGCGCGTGACGCAAGCGGCGTGTTCTCAATTCCACTATAAACTTCTCGCAATAGCCAGCCCCAATCGAGCTGTTCGGGCGTGAGTAGTTTTAATAGCCACTCCCGATCTGAAGATTTGCCTGCAATCGCTAAACTGACACAGTATCTTCTGAGGGCTGCATTGTTTGTTGAATCCTGAGCATACAGTTTGCAAACCTCCGCAATTTCGCCAGCTACAGGAGTGACCTTTACTTCCTTGACGAGCGCCTCTAGCAAGTGCGGGCAGTCATCTTTCGGAGGGCGGCACAACACTTCATAAAGATGGTTTCGAGCCACATCCATAGGAATTTCCCACATAGACGGATCGTCGCTACCAAAAACTCTTGTCTGCCGGTCGATGTAAGCCGTAATATCTTCACAGGTGGAAAGAGAATCTTTACTCCTGCTTATGTTGGTTAGAGCCTGACAAACTGGATTGGATTTCTTCTCATATCCGTTAGCAAAGACGCTTCCACAAACAAGGCTCAACAAAAATACGAGAGTAGAATCGCGCATCATCTCATCTCACGGGTTCTTTTTATCAGGAACGCGCTGCATCATTTGTTCTAGATCCTGGTCAGTCACTGTTCCTGAAGTGTTTTGCATGAATGAACATTCTTTCCCTTCAGAACACGTATTCGGGTTTCGCTGTGGCAATCCGAGTAAATGGCCTCCTTCATGAGCCAATTCCTCCTCGTCAGCATCAGATCTGAAGTGCCCCTGATATGCCGGATTGCTTGGCACGTGATATGTGCCATCTCGCGAATCTGGTGGACCAGCATCGGATTCTGCAAAGTTTCCGACATTAATCCGGTCGCGTCTATCCTTTTGCGCTGCAGCGAATTCGGCCAGACCCTTTCCGAAAGGCCCGACAACCTGACCCTCAACACGAACATCAACGGATAAGTTCTTCCCGTCAACGTTCACAGTTTTCCCGGCGAACTTGGCAGTAAGTCCTGCTTGCATTCGCATAATTACGTTCGCCGCACCAGGACCAGAGAAGTTTGCGCGAATTGTAAAAACCATACGCCCGTTCTCAATCGCCTTTACTGCGTCCAGGCCATTCGGGTCTAAAAGATTTACCGGATCGTTCAGCGAATAGGCGTATCGATTCCAACTCCCCGGATTTTTTCGGTTCCAGCTCGATGCCTTATCGGTCGATGTAAATCGGGTCAAATCATTGGAGAGGTACCGTGCTCCGAAATATTGCAAGTACGATTCCTGATCGAACAGTTTGCCGGTGAATTGTTGTTTTGCGCTGTTGCAGCCGGTGGAGGATTTGATTTCACCGAATGGGTAGTATTCAAATGAGGCAGTTACCTGTCCTGCTTCGTTTGTAACAACTCTGGGTGTTCCAAGATGGTCATTCAGATTGAAATACTGCGGTGGGGATGAATAATCCGTGAACGGACCATCCACAACACTACTTGCGCATGATCCAGGCGGAAGTCCTCCTGAAGAAATCTTGAAGGTATCAAAGGTGCTCTTGCCGTTTTGAACTGCGAGTCCGACAGGACCGGAATTTAAGGAGCTGAACGTAAATATTGCGCGAACCGCACCGTTATTTTTCAGTGTTACGGTTCGCGTATCTGATTCCAGTTTCACTTCAACGTCGTAGAACTGAGAACCAAAATGTGTACGGGCCGATGATGCCCGATCGATCCGTGTTCCGGAAATGACTTCTCCGATGATCCATTTTTTTGCAACCACATCAAAACCGGCATACTTAAAGTTAGTGGAATTCACGTAATCAAACACAAGAAAAGCGTTCTTGCCGCCTTTCTTGGACGTGTTCCTGGCATCTACGCGAATAACGCAGTTACTGCAGGAAGTTGGACTTAAACTAACCGCCCAACTGTTCGTTGGGCTCTGCGCATTGTACGCAGACGATGTAACCGTCCATGTCCCTGCCGCAATGCTGAAACCGTTCGCGACACCATCATCAAAATTTTCATCTTGAAGCAACAGGCCGAATTGATGGCGAACCTCTACTGAAGATGTGCCCGTCGTGCCGTCCGCAAGCGCCGTCTTCACCCGATAGTATCTGATATCGCAGTAATTGAGAACGTGATCAAAAACTCCTGCTGTTACAGGGCCCGTGAGATTCAAGTGTTCGTATGGACCACCTGCGGTAGTCGAGGCATAGACATTGAATCCGGCAACGTTGCAGTTTGAAGAATTTCTCCACTGTATTCGGACTGCCCCATCAGCATCTGAAACTGAGACAGCTCGCGGCATCTCTTCATAGTTTTGAGTCGCCAGGGTCCCGGTAGGTCCGCTCACAAATTCTTGATCAAAGAACACTTCTCCACTTGAATCCCGACTTAGATCCGATAGGAGTGTGCCCGTCTCATCATAAACAAAGTATCGACTGCTGCCGGTGATGGCATCCGAACTCTTGACCCGATTGCCTTTTCCGTCATAAAGATAGGAGACATCCGTATTGGTTCCAGTAACATGTTTCAGCCGGTTGTCCTCGTTGTAATCGAAGGATCTACCGTTTCCGGCAAGCTGATTTCCAGAAGAAGAATAAATGAGTGAATCGCTCTTGTTATTCGTATACGTGTACGGGCCCGCTGAAAGCGCGCCTGATTTCGACAAAAGATTGCCGAGAATATCGTACTGGTAAGACACCTGACCGGAGTTCGAATCGAAGTTCGTGAGCCGCCCGAGAGAATCATAGGAGAAGTCCCGAAAAGCGAAAGTTGAACCGTTCTGGCTGGTTCCAATCTGGTCGATCAAACCACGCATGTTGTACCGATAATCCAGTTGTAACCGACCTGCTGACAAAAAGAAATCCGGACGGTTTCTGAGATCCGAGGTAAGGCTTAACCCAACGCCATTCGCATAAGTCAATTGATTCGGCAGCAACGCGGCATTGTAGTCGATCGAATTCAAAACGTAGGTTTCAGGATTCGGCGCGAATTGTCTCGTGATGCTGCTGATCGCGTTTGCGTCGTTTCTGTCGAATCGAACTGTTTGTCCGCTTGGATACTGCAGTGAATCGAGATTACCGCGAGTGTCATAGGAATAACTCATACTTAAAGGATTCAGAAATCCGTTCAGGTAAATATCGCGCTGCAGCAACTCTTCACGGACTGAGAATTCAGGCCAAATCGTTGTTCCAGTTTCATCGATCATTCCTGTGAGGTGCGATTTCGGATTTGTATAGACCTGGCCTGGAAATCCCGGAAGAGGACGCGATGAGAAGTTCCCGTCATAGTAATAAGAGACGTCCACATCAGTTGGATAGTCGATATTCAACAGCCGGTCGCGAAGGTCATAACTGTAACGGGTAGGCTGAACAGCGCCGGAAAGGGTCTTTTCCGTAAGCCGTCCAAATGTGTCGTACTTGTATGTTGTGGTTCCTGATTCAGGGTGCATCTCGCTCAACAATTTCCCGCGGCTGCTGTATGTAAAGGAACGACTCAGCGGGTTTCCTGTATTCGCGCCCTGAACTACGCCCGTCAAACGATCAAGTGAATCGTAGGTGTAATTCGACAGCGTCCCGTTCGGCTCGGTGACCGAGATCAATCTTCCGGCGCCATCGTAACTGAACTGACTCACCAGCGGACCAAGCTCGCTTTGAACGGTAACGGTTCTGTCCGGCCCGTTGTAGGCAAACTGAGTTGTGCCGTCTGCGGTCGTAATTGACGTGACGCGATTGAGCGCGTCAAAGGTGCGGTTGATAAACATCGCAGGAGTTGGAGAAAGACTCTTTTCCGATTCTTGAACGGGATTGTTCAATGCATCGTAAGAAAAAGTTTGATACGACGACGTGCCCGGCGCGATCCTGATCTCCCGCTCGGCCAATCTACCCCTTGCATCGTATTTTTCGGTGCTTGAAGCGGACCCCTGCGTAACTATGACCTTTCGGTTGCCATCATCGTAGTTAATGGAAATCTGGTCCCCTGATGGCGGCGCTATTTCGATCAGGCGCTGGTCATGGTCATAGTCATAATCGGTTCTTCCGGAATTCGGATCATAAGTGGACGTGTAAAGCCAGGGATCTTGGTCTATATCTGAATAAAAGAGCCACCCTGCTTCATTTTCCATATCGTCATAGACGTAGCCCGGCATTCCACAGCTCGGATACGAATATGTGTTTCGGTAGACACCACCGCTCGCGTCTTCCGTGATCTGTCTTATTTGTCTGTTTATGTCGTACTGGTAACTCTTGCCCACAGTGCATGCAGGATCCGGAAGAGTGCACGAGCCGCCGGTGTTCTCATTGTTCCACTTCAGAATGTTGCTGATCTGGCCGAAACTGGAAAAGTCGTTGGCATTTGTATAACGGTTGTAGATGACATCCGATTGGCGCTGATTCGTGCTGTTGAAGACCGTAGAACGGGAAAGCGCTCTTACAAAATGGAAGCCCTCCATCAGCGTATCGTCCGAGTCTCCATCACGGTGGCTGTATTCATACTCGGTTTTCCGCAAAAGCGAGCCGTTGAAATTGAATTCGCTTCTGAAATCAGGATTTCCGTAGCGGTCAAAATCCAGCGCGGAGCCAAACGAAGTGGTCACCTGTTGAGAAGTTTGCGGGTAGGTTACGGTCGTTTGCAAGAGAACAGGAATCTTCAGCGTATCGTAAGAGCTCGCTTCGAAATCTAAAGCAGCGGAGAGTTGCTTGAAATCGTAGGAGGAACTCTGGGAAATAAGACTGGTGTAAATCCCGCTCTCGTACTGGAATGTTTCATCTTTGAGCACCTTTCCAACGTTCCACACTACAGGCGAAGAATCACTGTAACCCTGGTATGTTACTTCCCGTTTATGACCGCGTGGTTCCATGACGATCACTTTATGCACGGAATCCTGAAGTGACGGATATTGATAGTTCCATACATCGTAATTGCCGTCACTCCGCTTTACTCTTTTTTGGGTGACAACACGCGTACATGCGTTGCTCAGAAAGAAAGGATTGATCTTGAATACCTGCGTCTGGTACGTGTACTCGACAGCCAGATCGGTCGAATCGATCGTCGGATCAGTCGAAATCGTTAGTTTGGTTAGTTCATTTGTCACAGGATCGTAATCATATTGGTAGGTTTTTCCTTGCGGCGTGCTGAACTTGTACAGAAGCCTGTGACCGTTTTGAGTGAGGTACTCAAAAGTGTAGAAGACGTGCACGCCGTTTAGCCACGGAAACTCAAAGCTCTGAAGTGTCGGAGAACCGGAGGATGTGTCCCAATTGAATATTATTCCTGTCTGTCCGTTTTCTGCGTCCGTACATAGTTCCCACAACTCCTTTGGCCATAAAAGGCCTGCGGCATCTCTCGCATAGATTACAGTGGAATGCGCGCCTTGAGGATCGGGACCGCTGTAGTCTTCTGATTTGCTCTTGAACCAGCCCTGTACATGTAATACCGTTCTGCCACCACGGACATCCCGGTTGTAATCAAAAATATTCCAAAACCGCATACAAAGTCTATCGGGCCCAGGGGAGCATGTGTCGTAAAAGGGATTACCGGTTCCGGGGTCGACGCCGGCTGTCAGAATCCACATCGATTTCGAAATCTTTCTGCCGGGTATTACGGTATCATCGGTGAAGAGATGCCGGCTGCCGTCAGGAAGCTCGAGGGTTGGATGAGGGCTGTCCGGATCCCAAAGACGGCCGAAATGAAGGCTCCAGCCAAGTCCGACAAACTCGTCATCAACACTGGTGGTATCGGGGTGACAGCCGTCGACGGCTATGATTTGACGAAATATTTTGCTGTTGTATCGACGTGTGATCAGCTTTTCGAAATCGTCAAAAGGCTTGATATGTTGAACTCGGACGTCGCGTTGTGAAATGTGGAGACCTCCGGTGAAAAGGTCGATCGATTCTTCCGGAAGCAAGCCGTCGTAGGCATGCGAAAAATTGTAGCCCGGTTTTTCGTATTCGTGCTGAGGTTCCATGGTCGTGGCATGAACGGCATTCGAGATTGCTAATAAAAGAATCAATACAATGAGATTAAACACTTTTCCCCCATTTTAGGTCTTGTGACAAGCGAATGAAGATTACACCATGATGTTGTACGGCCGGTCAACAGGCTGTTTCAGAGCTACCTAATGCGATAAGCCCGACCTGAATACGCTATACTCAAGATCAAGATGGAACGTATGAATGTTCTGGAACTGTCGTTTGACGTCTATCAACGGTACCGGCTTGTTCAGGAAGTCATCGATGAAATTCGCTGGAAGCGTCCGCTTTCCATCCTTGATGTCGGCGGCGTTTCCTCTGTGTTGCCGGGCTTCCTTCCAGAGGACCGCATCCTTGTTTCCGGACTGCCGGATCAGAGTGTCCTGGATCTTTACTGCAGTGGTTTGGCGCTTCCCTTTCCGGATGCGGCCTTCGATGTTGTTGCAACTGCCGATACGCTGGAGCATGTTCCCGGCAATAGCCGCCGCCAGTTTCTCAAGGAACTGGTTCGAGTTTCCCGCGAAGCCGTGATCATCGCGGCGCCCTTTGAGGAGCCTGCCGTTGTGCAGGCGGAGGAATTATTCCAGAGTTTGATCTGGGCGCGCTACGGCGAAGGATATTCATTCATCGAAGAACACCGTAAGAACGGATTGCCGCAGCTTCTTGATGTAACGGAATATCTTCAGCAGAACGGTTTCCACACCAGTGTCCTTCCCAATGGCTATCTGCATCGCTGGCTGCCGGCCATCTCCACATTCTTCCTGCTGCAATGGCGATTTCACGACGCGAAACTCAACGCAAAAGCCAATGCCTATTACAACTCGAACTTCTACAAGTACGATAATCGCGAGCCGAGCTATCGTAAGGTTTTGGTCGCGACCCGGACTGTAGATGTAAGCAGTCTTGTGTCTACGCCGAAAAGCGAAGGGGGAGAATCAGACAAACCTGTTTCACTGGAAGGATTCTCGATCATGACTCAATTGTTAACCGAGGGCTGGTCGGAACGTGCGCAAAACTCCGAGAAGTTGCTGGCCGATCGGGACATCTCGATTCATGGTTTGAGGCAGGAATTGAACGATCGAGAAGTTTCAGTTCACAATCTTCAGCGGACAGTCGCCGGCAAAAACGAGCAGATCGGGCGGTTGATAGAGGTTCTTGAAAACCGGGAAAAACAAATTCAGATTCTTAACTCCGAACTTTGCAACAGGACGGAAGAATCAAGAAGGTTGGCTTCCAGGCTTCAAGCGATTACCTCAAGCCTTGGATGGAAGTTCGTTCAGCAGATCTACAAACTCTTCTTTGTTATCGCTCCCTTTGAAAGCAAGCGCTGGCATTTCTTGATGAAGTTCATGAAACCGAAACCATCACCTTTGCAGATGGATTTACAGGATTCGTTGGAAAAAGCACGCAATGCATATCTTTCGGGCCGGCTGGCGGAAGCGGAAGAAATCTGCATGACTTGCAGGAACCGTTTTCCGGATCGTGTAGGACCACACCAGTTGCTTGCCGGGATTCGGTCCGCCCGTGGTGAATATAACCAGGCGATTCAACATTTACACGAGGCTCTGGCTGTTGAGCCTGGATCGGTTCCACTGAGAATCCAGATGGCCGGAATCTATCTGGCGACAGGCGTATTCCGGAAGGGACAGGAATTGCTTCACGCTGTAACGCAGGAGGACCCGCAGAATCGGGAGGCACTGCAGTTGCTTGCGGACCTCGCCATGTCCAATGCCGATTACAGTGAAGCGAAATCCTGTTTCCTGCGAATACTGCAACTAGATTCGGAAAGCCTGGGCGCCCAATCAGGACTCTCCGAATGTGAAAACCGGCTGAATCCGCAATCCATGGACGTTCTCATTTCCATTGTGATCCCGGTTTTTAATCAGTGTGAGTATACGCAGAAATGTCTGGCAGCAATCAACACCAGTACAACACGGTCCCGTTTTGAGCTCATCGTTGTAAATAATGGTTCAACGGACAAAACCGCTGACTTTCTGAGTACGCAACCCCGACTGCGGGTGATTCACAATGAAACTAATCGAGGCTTTGTAGAGGCCTGCAATCAGGGAGCCTCCGTCGCGGGAGGGAAATACCTTGTCTTCTTGAACAACGATACGCTGCCTCAACCGGACTGGCTGCACTGGCTTGTCAGTGCGGCGGAAAGTGATCCGCAAACAGGACTTGTGGGAGCCAAACTGCAATATCCGGATGGCCGCTTGCAGGAAGCAGGAGGAATCGTTTTTCAAGACGGCAGCGCATGGAACTATGGTAAAGGAGAGGATGCCGGTAAACCCGAATTCAACTGCTTGCGCCAGGCATCCTACTGTTCCGGCGCCTGTTTGCTCGTGCCAAAAAAGATTTTTGAACGCATCGGCGGATTCGATGTCCGGTATGCTCCTGCTTATTTCGAAGATACCGATCTCGCATTTGCCGTACGGAAACTCGGATACAAAGTGCTCTATCAGCCGCTGTCTGTCGTGATTCATTTTGAAGGAGCCACAGCAGGAACGGAACCAGACTCAGGCTTCAAGAAGTATCAGGCATTGAATCAGGTGAAGTTCCAGGAAAAGTGGAGAGCGGAGCTTGAGGATCAACCTTCGTTTCGATCCGATGCCATATGGCTTGCAAGCCGAAACGGTTCCGGACAACGAATTCTTGTTGTTGACCATTATCTTCCTGCATTTGATCGGTCCTCCGGTGAACACCGCTCTTTCGAACTATTGAAGCTTCTGGCGCGGGCCGGTCATCAAGTTACATTCCTGGCGCGTAACGGTGAATTCCAGCAGCGCTACAAACTGGAGCTGCAGCGAATTGGCATTGAAACATTTGCAACAGGCGCGGAACGCCCGGGTGTCCGCGATTACGGTCCGCACACGCTCACCTTTGATTTCGACAAGTTTTTGCAAGAGCGACAGTTCACGCTGGCGATTCTCGCCCGCTATGAAGTTGCTCAAATCTATCTTCCTCTGATTCGAAAACACTCTGTCCGGCTTCCGGTGGTAGTCGATACGGTGGATGTCCATTTTTTGCGGGCCGCCAGAAAAGCAACCCTGTATGCGAAGGAAGATATGCACAGGACAGCCGATGAAATGAAGGACTCCGAATTACTGATGTACAGACTGGCGGATGGGGTCATCGCGGTCAGCGAAGAAGATGCTGCTGTGCTGCGCATGGAGCTGGGTCTGGAGAAACCGTTGTGGGTGGTCCCCAATATTCATGAAATGACGCAGGATCCGCCACCGTTTCAAAAAAGAGATGGGCTGCTGTTTGTTGGGAATTTTGTCCATCCGCCTAACCCCGATGCGATGTTGCATTTCCGCAGCCGGATCTGGCCTGAAATCCGCCGGGAGCTACCGAACGTTAAGCTCTACATTATTGGATCTACTTCCTTACAATATGCATCCGCTTTCGCGGGAGACGGCGTGAAAGTTATCGGATATGTTCCAAACACCGTTCCTTTCCTGAATACATGCCGGGTGAGCATTTCGCCGTTGCGCTACGGAGCGGGAATGAAAGGCAAAATTGGAGAGGCGCTCGTGCATGGTTTACCGGTGGTAACCTCCACTGTCGGCGCGGAGGGATTCTCCATGGTTCCCGGACGGCACGCTTTAATTGCGGACGACCCCGAACAGTTTGCAAAAGCAGTCATCCGGCTTTATTCGGATGAGGCTTTGTGGAACGAAATCAGCAGGAACGGTCGCGCCTTGATCCGGGACCACTTCACACCGGATGCGTTACAGGAAAGAATTGAGACAATGGTAAAAGTCATTTGCGGTCTTCACCGACACGATCTGCAGGCTGAGAATTTCCCTGCTTTGTAAGCATTCTTTCGAATTGGTCCGTTCACATACTTACGTTTTACCGGCAGTCTTCCAGTACCCACACAGCCCAGTCGTAATCAGCAGTCTTTCCAGGATTCGTTGTCAAAACAACGGACTGTGGTCCTGACAGCATCAATCGAAACGAATTCCACCGGCGATCTGCAAGATTGTGGGCCGGATCCAAACCCCGCATCCACAAAATTGTGCCGTTGGAATCAGAGATTTCGAATCCTACGCCGTCTGTTTCTTTGTCCCAAACCGGAGACAGAAGGGCGATCTCTCCCGCAATGCAGGTCGATGTATTTTGCAGCGAAAATGTAATCCGTGAAGGCGGATGGGCGTAAATAACGGTTCGCCAGACGTGGCCGCCCAGGCGATTGGGCAGGGAAACACGCATTACTCCGCTTCCATTCCAAATGGTTTCCTGATCGGTCTTGTACAGATTTTCTGTAAACGAATCATTGGAAATCAATGACAGCATACGATGATTCGCCTCCCCGGCCTTCTTCTTGTTTCCTGCAAGCCACCAGAGTCGTGCCTCCCGCCAGTGGGTTAGAGGATCGTCGTAGCGCGTGTAGGAATAATCATGGTACAGTTCCGCGGCTGCAGCGAATTTCCCTTTCGAAACCAGAGCATCAGCTACGGTCGTCTGCCGGGACGAACCGGAGTCGACCGGAGAGACGAACGACAGAATCTGATAGTGTGTCTCGAGAAGGAAGGGGTCTCCCAGTTTACGAAAATATTCATCCCATTCATTTCGAAGATCGAAGTAGTCAAAAAAACGAACGGACTCCTGCAGGTTCAAAGAAGCGCTGAGAATATCTCCTTTTCCCAATCCATCATAAGCCGCAATAACGGGCGCAGTCTTTGGTGAAACCAGCTTATAAAGAAGTTTGATTCGTCCGTATTTCCGATGCATGTAGTAAGAGCCGGCGAGGTACGTGCAATAGTAATCCACATCCGCCTGGGGGAGGTCCTTCCTGCCAAAGAGAATCCGTTCAAGCAGACTTTCCACAAGTTGCGACTCACCGGCCAGCATCAGGTTGCTCCGAAAATTATCCACGGCAGAGCTCCAGTCCGGATTCGAACGTGTATGACCGGAGGCGTATCGCAATACGGTTTCCAGCAGTTCATCTTCTCTCATGGAATGAACCAGTTCTTTAAGCTGAGTCATGCTCACCCCGGGCGAGACCAGAAGCAAGGACCTGGAGAGGTATTCCTCAAATTGGTTCTGGTCCCTTTGCTGCCGCGCCAGAGAGGCAAGAGAGAAGTACGTAGCTCCCGGGAGTCGTGAATGGGGATCCAGTCGCCTGGCTGAAATCAGATTCAACAAGGAGGCATCGTAATCGCCCAGCAGCAATTGCAGCCGGCCAAGCTCTGCGTAGTACGGCGCAAATTCACGCTTCATCAGAATCATTTTTTGCAGTATTCGCTCCGCGTCCTGCGCGTTTTCATGGGTCAGGTAAATCTCTTTGAGATCCGCCAGTGCAGCGACATCAAGAGGAGAAGCGAGTTTCGCAATCTGTAATTTTTTTACCGCCTCCGTATCCTGATTGTTGCGATGGTAGAAGGAGCTGAGCTGCAGGTTGTAATCGGTAATGACCGGTGAGAGAAAAGCTCCCAGATAGAGCAGGGACAGAATCCAGACAAAGAGTTTTCGATTCAAGACGAAACCTCTCGAAGGAATTTTCGAGCCGAGTGCGCCCAGAAGTATCCAGAATTGCGGATAAAAAGTGAGCCAGAAAGCGGCGCTGTCAAAAACACAATTGACAGCAATTCCGGCCAGACCGGCTCTCAGCGCCGGGTTCCAATTGCCTTTCTTCAAATGCTTCCACAGAATAAAAAGGAAAGTAACTCCGATCGGAATTCCTGCAGCCTCGGATAAATCCAGGATCATGGAATGACTCTGCAACGGGTGACCATTTTCCGCTACTCCAAGGTTTCCCGACAGGGAATTCTCCGCTGGTATCTTCGCATGCGCATAAAAGTTCAGCCATCCAATTCCAAAAACCGGATTCTCTGCAATGGTTGTGAGTCCCGCTTTGGCTGTTGACCACCGAATGCCCGCGCTGCCGGCGTCAAAAAATCGCCGGCTGGCGCTGTTTGAGAAAAGCAAGACGGCGAGCATCAAAGCAACCAGAGTGGAAACGCCGACAAGCACTTTCCTGAATGACACGGATTTCCCGGAGACGACAAGACAAAGAAGAAATACTGAATAACTTACCCAACCGTTTCGGGACCAGGTAAAAAATACCAGCAGCCCTGACAAAATAAGAAACACCAGTAACAAAGATCTCAGCCAGGATCGTTTCAAGTCTTGACCGGCAGCCGCCAGCATGCAGGAAGACAGAACCAGAACAGGAACCAGATCATTGTGATGCATCACAATAGAAATACGAGCGGTCAATCCTGCCATCCCTAAATTTTTGAAAAGGAAACTCTCCTCCCATACCCCAAATGCTCCGAACATCATTACCAGAAAAAAGAATCCGGCAAAGTAAGCCGCCCGATGTTTCATAAAAGAGAAGGAATAGGCCAGCAGACAAAGTGCGTTTAGGATCAAGAACTGAACACTTCTCCCCGGATAAAGGGAAAACGGAATACTGATCGCGCAAAAAAACAGGAACAGGATACCGAACCAGGGTATGGTCAAATTTCGATTTTGACGCAGGGAAATCCAGGCAATCCGCAAGATCAGGAGCGACCAGACTGCGATACCGGGAAAAGTACCTCCTGCGGCGTTTAAGATCGAGTAATAAAAAGGTGAAATGAGAGCAATCATCAAGAACAAAGAAGGAAGCGCGGGTGTTTCCGGATTTTTCACAACAAAGTAAAGCAGGATAACCCATTGAATCAAAGCCATCCAGAAGAACCAGCCGTGGAACGAGCCGTCCGCCATCGTGGCGCGAAGAAAATAGGCCAGCACAATACTGAAATGAAAAAAAACACCTGTGGAAAAAAGACTTCGTGAACGAAAGATCAGCAGCGCCGCCACCCAGAAACCCAGAGCTGCAACTGTGAAACGCAGCATCAACTCGTAATTCTGAAACGGAAAGAACGTGGTTGCGATAAGAAATAAACCGGAAAGTATTTCGAAGAATGCCATCAGCTAGTGTACTTCGTCCATCGGATCTTTACTTATTCTCACCGCGGAGACGCTGAGTTCGCAGAGAAAGTTTTTTCGGGTGTTGAGCTTTCATATATTTTAAGATTGCAGATTCTAGTGTACTGCGTCCATCGAATCTTTACTTATTCTCACCGCGGAGACGCTGAGTTCGCAGAGAGATTTTTTTCGGGAGTTCTACTCTGTCTCATCCATCTATGATACGCAGGATAAAGAAACTCTGCGACCTCCGCGCCTCTGCGGTTAATAAGTCAAGGCATTTCTGACGCACTGCACTAGCTAGCTAGCTAGAGAGATTCATCCGGAAACCCCAGTTTTGTGGCGGCGGGCGTCCCTGCCCGCCGTTGGGCTCGACGAGCGATTGGCAGGCACGGAGGCCTGCCGCCACTGATTGATGGGTTTCCGGACGGATTTCTCTAGGAAACCATCTTGACCGAAACGCGATTGGGAATCCAGGAAAAACCGTAGATTTCTTTGCCGTTAGAAGGCTTCTCCATCTCAAAGAAAGCGGCATTATCGATCCAATCCAGATACCGGGCTTCGTTAGGATGATAAGAGAATCCCGGAGATACGCTGTAACTTCCTGCCCGCAAATGCAACGGCAATCGAAAATCAATCACCAGTCGGTCTCCTTTATGACGGCTCCCCAGAGATCTTTCTTCCTCAAATGTGTTGATCCCGATAACGTCGTTTCCGTAACGGTCGCGGATGTAAAAACCGAGTCCGCTGACCGGAACATCGGCAAAGTACTCAATGAAGAAACGAAAGGTGATTTCTTCTCCGAATGCAACGATCGCGGTGGGCTGCATTTTTGAATTGAGGATTTGAATGGCGCGGAACTTGCCGGCGCCGCTTCCGTGACGAAACATTCCGGTTGTTTCCGGGAGATCCGCCAGGAATTCGACTTCAGCGGGTTCAAATTCTCCTGCGATTTCCTGTTGTATTCCTGCAGCAGCTTCTTGTTTTGCGATTTTTTGCGCCGTCAATTCCAGATATTTATTCGTCACTTCTTCCGGATTTCCAAAAAGAACCTGACTCCCGTGATCCAGCAGCAGCGCATCAGTTCCAAAACTTTTCGCGGCAATTACATCATGAGTTACCAGAACCGTCGTAATGCCCTTCCTCTTCAGCTCACGAAATTTTCCTGTGCATTTGTGCTGAAAAGCCATATCTCCAACAGCAAACACCTCATCAATCAGCAAAACATCCGGCTCCACATTGATGGCCGTGGCAAACGCCAGACGCATGATCATGCCGGAGGAATAATGCTTGATAGGATCATCGATAAAGTCTTCGAGCTCCGCGAAGCAAACGATATCATGAATCTTTTCCTCCACTTCACGGCGCGAAAAACCACGCAGCCCCCCGCTGATAAAAATATTTTCCCGTCCTGTCAATTCCTGGTTGAATCCGCTTCCCAGTTCCAGAATCGTTGCCATGTTGCCGTTTACATGAACCGAGCCTTCAGTCGGTTTAATCAGACCGGCCAGGATTTGCAGCAGCGTAGTCTTTCCCGAGCCGTTGGCTCCAATGACCGCCATCGTGCTCCCTTTCGGCAGTGAAAAATTCAGATTGCGTACAGCCCATAACTCGCGAGAATGGTCACGTCTGTTCAACAACAATCCCTGCAATTTATGCCATCTGTTTGGGTATATCCGGAAACACTTCCCCAGATTCTTTACCTGAATTGCATCTGCAATCATTTGCATTCATTTTATCACCGCAAGGCCCTCTCTCATTCCTCGCACTTGCCAACTTCAGGAACTTCAGGCTAAGGTTGTAGAGAGAGAAAAACGTTGAAATTCACCCCACGGCTTTCGAAAAGGCAGCAAGAGCTCGAAGAGATCTGGCAGCAAAAGAACCGGCATATCGAAGCTTTGCAACGACGGATTCACGAAATCCTGGATTCGAAGTCCTGGCAAATTACGTCGCCGTTACGCAATTTGCACAGGATGTTTACCCGCGAGCCGGGCCCTGCCGAAATCTCAGCGCCGCAACCTCCTGACAATCCCATTGGAGACGATGCATCTCATTTATTTCGCGTTTATGCCCAACTGGTTCAAGACGGTCTGGCAGAAGCGCAACTGGCGTGCTTTTTGTCGACCGCGGGCAATTTGCAACATTCCGTCCCGGAACAACCGGAATTGACGGTAATCATCGTTGTTCACAATAGAGATGATTTGACCTTTCAGTGTCTCTGGTCACTCAGCATACAGGATTTTTCGAGCTACGAAGTCATCATTGTAGATAATGCTTCCACGGACCGGACCAGCGTTTTGTTGAAACGGATCGATGGCGCCCGCGTCATTCGAAATGAAGAGAACCTGCATTTCATCAGAGCCGCCAATCAGGCAGCAAAAGAAGCGCGCGGTGAGTTTCTGCTTTTCTTGAACAATGACACGAAACTCTTCCCGGGATCTGTCGCTTCGGCCGTAAAAACGATCCGGAGTTCGGACGATATCGGTGTTGTAGGAGGAAGGCTCATCTTTCCAAATGGCATATTGCAGGAAGCCGGAGGAATTCTCTGGAACGATGGAACGTGCGAGGGATACGGACGCGGCGATAATCCGTCTTTGTATAAGTATCTTTTCCAGAGAGATGTGGACTACTGTTCGGGCGCGTTCTTGCTTACCAGGAAAAATGTCTTCGTGAAAACAGGCGGGTTCGATAACGACTACGAACCTGCATATTACGAAGACGTCGATTATTGCCGGAAGTTATGGGACTCAGGCATGAGAGTCGTGTATGATCCCGGCGCCGCACTTCTTCACTACGAATTTGCGAGCGCTACACCCGAAGAGGCGCTTGCGCTCCAGACTTCCCACCGTGTGATTTTTTGCCGGAAACATCCTTTACAGGGGCACGCGGATCCCGGCTCCGGCAACCAGTTGCGCGCGCGAAATAAACGGAAATTTTCTCACACGGTTCTCCTGTTGGAAGAATATACTCCGCACCCTTATCTGGGAGCCGGTTACCCGAGAACCCACCGGATACTTTCTGCATTACTTCAGCTTGGCTGTTTTGTGACCGTTCATCCAACTCGAAAGGAAGAAGAATGGCGTGAAGTATACCGGGATATTCCCGGAGAGGTTGAAGTCTTAATCGGCCGCGGTTCCCTGGAATCCATTCTGGAAGAAAGGAAAAATTACTACGGCGTGTTGATCGTCAGCAGGCCGAAGAACTGGGAGGCAATTCGAAATTTGCGCTGCCAACGGCCCGATTTGTTTCACGGAATGCGAATCATCTACGATACGGAAGCCCTTGCTTCCATCCGCGATGCGGCTGCGATGGGGCTAAACGAACAGGAGACGAAGGACCTGATACAACACGAAACAGAACTCGCTTCAGAAGCGGATTGCGTTGTTGCGGTTTCTGAAACAGAGAAACAGATTCTCCTTCACAACGGCGTCGCCTCCGTAGAAGTTCTGGGCTATGCGGTTGCGGCAAATCCTGGGGAACGAACTTTCGCCGGGCGTCATGGTTTCTTGTTTGTGGGCGCCATCCATGATGATGCCACGCCTAACGCCGATTCTGTGCTCTGGTTCATGAACGAAATCTTCCCGATTCTCCGCAAAGAGCTTGGCAGCGAAGCAACTGTGACGCTGGCGGGATTGAATCATTCGGACAGAATCGCATCGATTCGCTGCGAGGGTCTTCTTCGCGCCGGAGCTCCGGACGACCTGACGGCCGTGTATGACGCGGCACGTGTATTTGTCGCACCCACGCGCTTTGGAGCAGGCATCCCCATCAAAGTGCTGGATGCGGCAGCGCACGGAGTCCCTGTTGTCGCGACATCACTGGTGGCCAAGCAACTGGGCTGGCAAGACGGCGTGGAATTGCTTACAGGCGATGGGCCTGCGGAATTCGCGCAGCAATGCATCCGTCTGTATCAGAATGATTCCATTTTTTATCAACTTAGAATGAATGCGTTAGAACGAATTCATTCGGAATGTGCACCGGAGCAATTCCGGGTGAAAGTGAACAGGATTCTGCATGGATAACGAAGACCTCCTGGCCGAAAATCGGCGGATGCATCGTCGCATCAGCGCGCTCGAACGGCAGCTCGCCGCATACTCGGCGCGCAATGAGAACATGCAGCAGTATCTGAACCTGTTTCTGAACCATCCCGTTTACAAAGTGTTTCGTTTCTTCAAACGATGGTTCCGGGGAACGACTTCGTCCTCTGTTACACCGTCGCGGGTGGATCTTGACTATCAGGGATTCCAGATCCTCAATGAACCGGCCGCAGAGGACTTGAAGCAGCAGGTCCGGGAAATCAGTCGCCGGCAGGAAAAACCGTTGCTGGAGTTTGTGACGGCGGTTTACCAGCCTCCTCTGTCTGTATTCCGTCAAACTGCGGAATCCGTTCTGCATCAAACCTACGATCGCTGGATCTGGCAGGTGGTGGACGCAAGTGCGGACAACACTGTCTGGAGCTATTTGTGCGAGCTGGCAAAACAGGATTCACGAATTCGAATCGAACGTCTTTCCGGAAACAAAGGAATCTCGAACAACTGCAATGCCGCATTCAAAAAAACCACCGGCGACTACATTGTGATGCTGGACCACGACGATACTCTCGCCCCATGGGCGCTGTATGATGTCGCTGAAACGATCCGGAAATATCCCGATGCGGACTTTATTTATTCGGATGCGGACAAGCTGGATGAGCACGGACGACGGTGTGATCCTCTGTTTAAACCGGACTGGTCTCCCGAGCTGCTGCTTTGCTGCAATCTTCTCAACCAGCTCAGCGTTTTCCGCAGAACATGGCTCGACCGGGTCGGGTTCTTAAAGCCGGAATTGGATGGCGCACAGGACTGGGATTTTTACCTGCGAATCACCGAGCTAACAGATCATGTTTATCACATACCCGGAATCCTGCATCACTGGCGAAAGAGCGAACGATCTACGGCTCAGGCCACAGAAAACAAACCGTACGTCAGAAAGGCGCAGAGTGCTGCCATTACGGCACACCTGGAGAGGACCGGAATTGCGAATCCGATTGTCCGCTTCGACGAAACGCATCCGATTCACGGAACTCATCCACTGATTCACTGGACTTCTTCGATACGCAGAAAGATTTCGATCATCATTCCTTCCCGGGACCAGCTGGAAGTTATGGGGAAGTGCCTTACCAGCATATTTTCGTTAACCGGCTACGAAAACTTCGAAGTGATTCTGGTGGATACCGGAAGCACCAATCCTGCCGTCAAGCATTTCTACGAGAAGACCGGGAAAGATACGAGATTCCGATGGGTGCAATTCTCAGAAACATTCAATTTCAGCAAGGCTTGTAATTTCGGCGCCGCCGCGGCTTCCGGTGACCTGCTTTTATTCCTGAACAATGACACAGAAATCCTGCAGAAGGACTGGCTGCAATTGATGTCGCAATGGTTTGACCGTAAAGGAATCGGTATTGTCGGACCCAAATTGCTTTATCCGACAGGGGAAATCCAGCACGCAGGCGTCATTCTCGGTATGGGCGGTCTGGCTTCGCATATCTTTCTGGAAATGAGAGAGAACAGCGATACCATCTTCGGAAGCGACTGCTGGTACCGGAACCTGTCTGCGGTTAC
>Ga0247727_10004061_pt1 | contig 31502 bp, 30 predicted proteins | sample WisWelCaveWW1625_FD_202498 | JGI IMG/M metagenome (GOLD analysis project Ga0247727, IMG submission 202498) | Biofilm microbial communities from Wishing Well Cave, Virginia, United States - WW16-25 | ecosystem: Environmental > Aquatic > Deep subsurface > Groundwater > Cave microbial mat | place... | reverse complement strand
TCTGTTTTTCAATATCATAAGGGCGAATCAACGGTTAGCCGCCGTATTTGCAAGTGCAATATTAAAACTATCTTTCAACATATACAAATATGGCCTTAACTTTTTAGTGTTACGGAATTAGGTTTCAAAGGGTTTAGGTGTCTTGGCGATTGTTCATAAATTGATCTGAAAAAACCTACTTAACTGACTGATAAGCTGAATAAAGGTTACAATCCGCCCAGTGGATGTGTAAAGGACCTTTGACAATTCACAATCGGCGTTCAATAATTCGTCGATCCCGGTGGAATTGACCGTATGTTTCTGTCAAAGAACGTGCCGAGTGGCAGAGCCTTGCAAAAATTCACGATTTTCAGGCTATGCAAAATTGTTTATATTTGACTTTTTATCGGAAACTGCGCACATCTTATGAATTTTAACTCGCATCTGAGCATTGTTTTACTGAGTTTTGTCATCATCGGATGCAGTGGTTCCGCAACAGACGGCGAAGACGGAGAGAACGGAGACAAATCCAAATATGGCGGTGTCTTCACGATCCCTGTTGGCAGTTATTTCAACCCCATTACGTTGATGGAAGTTCAGAAGCTGGAAACCGCACAGGTTTACGACCAGGTTTTTGAGCGACTGGTAAAATACAATCCTCGCACGCTTGAGGTTGAGGCCTCACTGGCAACGGAATGGGATTTATCCGAAGACGGCAAGACCTATACATTCACGTTGAAGGACAGCGTTTATTTTCACGACAATGTGTGTTTTGAAGGCGGCAAGGGCCGGTTAATGACGGCCGAAGATGTTAAATATTCACTTACATCCATATATACAAACGATCCGGCAAACAGGGCGTATGCGAACTTTTCCAACAGTATCGTAGGAGGTGAGGCTTATCGCTCGGGCGAGGCAACCGAAGTGACCGGTATTTTAGCCCAAGGCAATAAAGTGAGTGTCTCGCTTGAGCAGCCATCTGTGTTATTCATCCAGAAACTTGCGACCGTATTTGCTTCCGTTGTCCCGAAAGAATCAATGGAAACAAAAGACACTTATTTTCCTGTCGGGACAGGCCCGTTTCTCTACGACAAATCATCAACCACAGAGAAGGTAGTGCTCAAGAAGAACGCAAAATACCACGGAAGAGACAGCGAAAATCAGCCCTTGCCGTATCTCGACTCGATCGTTTTTGTTTATTATGAGCACAGTGAGGACCAGATGGATTTGTTCTGGGAAGGTGGTCTGAGTTACGTGCCGAATGTGCCGATCACTAAAATCTCTGAAGTACTCGAAGACCGCATTGGCGACTTTGAAAGTGATCCGGCAAAATACGTGCTGATTTCGGAACCACAACTTTCCGTGACCTATCTCGAATTCAATATGGAAACCCCTATATTGAAGAACAAGAAGGTGCGGCAGGCAATGAATTATGCGATCAACCGCCAGAAACTCGTTGAGAAAATTTTGAAAGGTCAGGCCTACGAAATCGGAAAATTCGGAATTACCCCTCCTCTTCCAAAAATTTTCAAAGACTATGACTTTGAAGGGATCGAGGATCTGGCCTATTCGTACAACCCAGAGAAAGCGAAACAACTTCTCTCCGAAGCTGGATATCCAAACGGCGAGGGCTTTCCTTCTCTCCAGTTCCAGTTCCGCCTTGGAAATGAATATTACCTTGTCGCGTCCGAAATTCAAAGTCAGTTACGAAGCGTACTGAACATCAATGTCGATATCGAAGCGGTTGATTTTAATCTTCTCATCGAAAACCAGGCTATGGGCAAGGCCGATATGTTCCGCTCTACGTGGTTTGGTGATTATCCAAATCCCGGCACCTTTTTGATCAATGCGTACGGCAAAGCCATTCCAAAGGACAAAAACGAACCCTCGTATACGAACTCCTCAAGGTATCGGAATGCTCAATTCGACAAATATTTCGATCAAGCGAGCGCCGCTTCCAAAATCGAGGATGCATATATTGCTTATATCGAAGCCGAAAAAATTTTGATGGAGGAATCTCCTTTCATTATTCTTTGGTACGGCGAAGATATGATGCTTAAACAGGCCAATGTGCAGCAACTCGAGACCAACGGAATGCGTTATCTGGATCTCAAAGAAGTGTATTTGATGGATCCTGTCGCCAAATCGGACGAAAAGAAGGCCGATTCCTGATATTTCCACCCAATGTCCTCCATTTACCTGCACGTTCCCTTTTGCAAGGTAAGGTGTCATTACTGCGATTTTCACTTTTCGACCAATCGCAAGAGCCGCACCGAAATGGTGCAGGCAATGGCGTCTGAGTTAAAGGCCGTTGCGTCGCAACATCCCGATCCCATTGAAACAATTTATTTCGGTGGCGGAACACCCTCTTTGCTGCCTCCGGAGGATTTGCAACGGCTGATAAACGCTTGCAGAAAATACTACGACATCTCGTCCCAAGCCGAAATCACGCTCGAAGCGAACCCGGACGACCTTTCACCCGAAACGCTAAAGGACTTTCACTCACTTGGCATTAACCGGCTCAGTATTGGTGTGCAGTCCTTCGACAACGACGTGCTGAAAGCGATGAACCGGGCACACACTTCTGATCAGGCAGCCGCTTCTTTACAAATGGCCATTGAGGCCGGATTTACAAATATTACCGCCGATCTGATTTACGGAATTCCTGAAAAGGGCATTGACTACTGGAAAAGACAGCTCCAGAAAATGACCTCATTCGATGTGCGCCATATTTCCGCCTACTGCCTCACCTTTGAGCCCCGGACCGCATTTGGCAAGTTAAAGGCTGCCAAAAAGATGTCGGAACCCAGCGAGGATGTTACCGCAAAAGAATTTGAATACCTGTGCGAATCACTTGCAACCAAAGGATTTGAACAGTATGAAATTTCAAACTTCGCCAAACCGGGATTTATTTCCAAACACAACTCCGGATATTGGTTCGGAAAAAAATATGTTGGCATCGGTCCCTCAGCGCATTCCTATAACCACCCTGAGAGGCGCTGGAACATTCGGAACAACAACCAGTACATCCGAAAAATGAATGCCAATGAAGATTGGTTCGAATCTGAAGTCCTTTCTCAGGAAAATATTTTTAACGAGTACATATTGACCAGGCTTCGCACCAAATGGGGAATTCAAATGGCCGAACTTCGGGCGATCAGCGAAGAAATGTTTCGTCGAATAGAACCCAAAATTAAGTTCCAGCTGGATCTGAAGGCTCTTGCAGAAACCGATGACGGCTTTGTGCTGACGAAGACCGGAAAATTCATCGCCGACCGGATCGCGCTGGAGTTGATGGTTTCCTGAGCCAGTGTCGGCGATTTAGCAGGCTCCCGATTCATTGAACTTTGCTCCACTAATTGATGTGATTGTTTACCTTTGAAATATGGCGGACACTCTTCAGATTGCTATGGGCAACCGAGAAAGTAAATACACTGCCTTGTTGTCTCAAATCGTTGCCCTGACAAGCGATGAACCGGACCTGGTTGCGAACTGTGCGAACATTACGGCGGCATTGAAACAGACTTTTGGCTTTTTCTGGATCGGATTTTATTTTGTGAAGGGCGGCGAACTCGTGCTGGGACCATTTCAAGGGGACCTTGCCTGTACGCGAATCGCAAAAGGTAAAGGGGTTTGCGGAACCTGTTGGGAAAAGGGCGAAACCATACTTGTCGCCGATGTGGACCTGTTTCCCGGCCATATCGCCTGTAGCGCACTGAGCAGGTCCGAAATTGTCGTTCCCGTAATAAAAGCGGGCGTAGTTCGTTTGGTTCTCGACATCGACAGCGACACGCGAGATGATTTTGATCAGACCGATAAATTGTTCTTAGAGCAAATTGCCTTACACATTTCAAAACTAATTGATTAGTTTGAATATATCTAGATATTTGGTTGTCTGTTCATTGCTCCTATTTTCTTGCGCGCAGATGAATCCACTCGAAGGTGGAATTGACGACGAGTACGCCCCGATCATCGATTCGGCCCACACCTTTCCGCTTCCCGGTCAGTTGAATTTTTCAGGCCAGGAGGTCCGGATCAAATTCAACGAGTATGTCAAATTGGTAAAACCGCGGGACAACATCATTATTTCTCCCTCAGGAAATCAAACCGAAATCACCGCGAAAAATAAAACCGTGAAAATCCAATTTGGAAATGCCTTGGATCCGAACACAACGTACAGCATCAATTTTAATCGTGCGGTTGCGGATTTGAACGAAGGCAACGATTCCATTTTTCAATACGTGTTTTCCACTGGTGATTACATCGACTCAATGGTTTTGACCGGGTCGGTTACAGACGGATTTACCAATCGCCCCGACAAGAATTTTCTGGTGGCGCTGTATCCCGATAGTCTTTTGGAAGATTTCGATTCGATACCGCGTTTAGTGACACCTACTTATATTGGTCAGACCGATGAGAGCGGAAAATTTCGTTTGAATTATCTCAAAAACAACGCCTATTTTCTCTTCGCCTTTTCGGATGTAAACAAAAATCTGAAACTTGATCCCGGGGAACGAATCGCTTATCCGGAAGATCGCGTCGTGGCACTGGAAACGGAAAACGCGCACAGCGACATCAAGTCGTTCAAACCGAAATCTGCAGATTGTCAAATCACGGAAACACGATTTTCCTGGCCCGGAAAACTGGAGTTTATTTTTTCAAACGATCCGGTGAATTTTGACGTATGGTCTACCCTTCCGCTGCTCCGAGACAGTAGCGACAAAGTCGATTCGCTGGTCTACTGGCTTTCTGGAAATCCAACATCCGGAATGCAGTTTTTTACAAAACTCAATGGTGTTCTCGACACCATAAAACCATTCTACAAAGGCATTCCGGAAGCCGGTACCAAAATTCCAGAATTGACTTTTCAAACCAATATCCGTGACGGGAAACTCCTCCCGGGAGAAAATCTCCGCTTGATTTTCAGTGAACCCGTCGGATCAGTTCCCGAAGAAAAAATTCACTTCATCGACAGCGATTCGAATTCGATGAGTCTCACGTCAAAAATGATCACGCCGCGAATTTTTGAATTTCCCACGTCATCCGGAAACGTTCGAAATTTTGTTCTCGACTCGCTCGGAGTAACTTCACTTTTCGGAAAACAAAACAATCAACGAACCGAAAAGAAATTTGAAAATCACGCGATCGATTACTACGGCACTGTAACTATCCTGCTCGACTCTGTCGTACAAGAGAATATGCTGGTTGAATTGATTGATATGAAAGGAAAAGTGGTGGTGGATTCCATTCAATACGGAAAATCAATGAAGTTCACACGATTAGAGCCTTTGGCCTATCAGTTGCGGTTGATCTTCGATGAAAACGCGGATGGCCGCTGGACCTCAGGCGATTTCAGCGAAGGCAGCATCCCGGAGCGAGTGATTTACTTTTCGGGCGAAATCAAGGCAAAATCCAAGTGGGAGAAAGAAATTGAGTGGAATATAAAGTACAACTAAACTAGTTAATTAGTTGATATAAATTATTGATTTTTTGTACTATGGGCCTTATTCGCGATTTTCTGAAAGACCACTTTTACATCCTGAAGATGCGAAATCGCTTTTCCGCACAGGTTCAGATTGGGCAACGTCAATTATTTTTTCAATACCAGCAATCGCGAAACAAGGGCGAAAAATTGCCATCGCTCAAGGATACAGGATTCCGGGTTTTTTCACAATTCGAAGAAGACGGCAAGCTTCTGTACATATTTTCGCTGCTCGGGATGGATCCCAAAACCTTTGTTGAAATTGGTTCCGACGATGGACTCAACAGCAATTGTGCGAACCTGGCCTTCAATTTTGGATGGTCTGGTTTGTACATCGACGGCAACCAGCGCGCGATCAGCAGAGGCAAAAAATTCTATGCAAAGTATCCACATCCTTGGATGTATCAGCCTCAGTTCCGCTGCGCAAAAGTAAGCGCCGAAAACATCAACACCCTGATTTCAGACGCTGGGTTAAAGGGTGAAACGGGTTTGCTTTCAATTGACATCGATGGCAACGACTATTGGGTATGGAAAGCACTAGAGGTCATTCAGCCACGTGTGGTGATCATTGAAACGCACGTCGAATTCGGAATGCAGAACATCGTGGTTCCGTATGACGCTGAGTACTCTTTTCCCGGCAAACACCCGGTTTATCACGGAGCAAGTCCTGTAGCGATGATGAAACTAGCGGCTTCCAAGGGCTACAGGCTGGTTGGAGCGAACGATTTGGGCTTCAATTTCATTTTTGTCAAAAACGGCGTTGGGGAGAACGTGCTGCCGGAAGTCAATGTTGAAAGTGTGCTAAAGCATCCATCGGTGAAAGAATCCTGGAAATCCTTTGAGGAAATCAAAGACTGGAAATTTCTGGAGGGGTAGAAAGCTGCTTTTCGGTTTTACAGCAGAAATCCGCGAGAGACCTTACTCCAGCTGAAACTGCAACAAAAATTCGGCAACGACTGCTGCGCCATTGAATTCCTTCGAAACAAGTCCAATTTTTGATTCGTCGAGATATTGACTTCCTTGCGGCCAGGTGTGGCCCATTCCTACGACTTCGTAGAGAATGACAGTGGCTGCAGAATCGCAGCCAAAGTGAGAATGCGTTTGCACTGTGGTATGATCGTCTGGGTCTACATCTGACCAGACACTGTCCTGCTCGAAATCAAAACAACCGTTCAGATCGCGCCAGAAATAAAATGTTTCGACACAACCTATGCATTCACTGCTTTCGGCAATTTGTCCGCCGTAATACGGAACGATTGGATCCGCCGTTCCACCAATGAGTAAGACAGGAACAGGCCTTGAAGGCTCGCACCACAGATCCGGATCCAGCGCCATATTTCCTGAAACCGCAGCCACGGCGGCGATTCGGTCTGAGAGATGACACGCCAATGAAAGAGACATAAACGCTCCGTTTGACATTCCGGCCGCGTATACTTTTTTGTCATCGACGGAATAGTCTTCGATCATCCTGTCGATCAGCTCATCGAAAAAAGCAATGTCGTCGACACCGGCGTCAGCGGCAGGACCGAATTGCCGATCGTCGGCCCAGTTGCGGCTGTAGCCATCCGGGTAACACACGATGAATTCCTTCTCGTCGGCAACGGGATTAAATCCACTGAATTTGTCCATACCGCGACCTTGTCCGCCGCGGCCGTGGAGTGCCAGGAGGAGCGGATATTTTTTTGACTCGTCGTAAGCGGCCGGCAGATAAACATAATAGCAACGACGGAATCCGCCGGAATTGAAACACCTCCTGCGGTCCGAACCCTCCCCTTCCCATTCCTTATGACAGGAAAAAGTCATCAGGAAAAGCCCCAGGCTAAAAAGGTGTACAACACTCCGGATTTTCATCGGTCATTGTAAAATTACTGAATTCCAAAGACCCGCAGCATTTACTCCCCACTCACTGCGCCGACGGATCGTTCTGATAAGCCCCGTGGATGTTTCCGTCCGGATCAGTAAAATAGGCCAGCCAACCCACCGATGGAATTGGCATTTTGGGTACGACAATTTTTCCTCCCGCCTTTTCAATCGTCACAATGGCACTGTCCAGATCGACCACATCGATTGAGTTTACGATGGGTTGTTGAGGATCTCTCTTTTTCATCACGGCGCCGTTGATCCCGGGCTTTTTGTCGTCACCGGTCACCGCCATCCAATACTCCTCGGTACCGAATTGTTGAAAAGTCCACCCGAAAGCCTTCTTAAAGAACTCGACGGTCTTCTCCGGCTCATTGCACGGAATTTCGAAATGTACTACGCGGTTGCTCATTGTTTCTTTTATTTGTGTCGCACAATTTACATTTCTTTTTTTTATCAACGTCAGATATGAACCTCGGATTACAAGGAAATGAGCCACTAATTCACGAATTTTGTTCGCCTGAATCGCAGTTCTATTCGTGAATTCGTGGCAACCCATTGAGCAAAAAGTTCATTTTTTACTTGCTCCGTACCTTCCGAATGTCGTACTTTTGTAGCCTGAATCAGCTTTGGCAATATCGTGATTATCATTCGGTCTGGTCAGAAAAGACAAACTCAACCTGCTCCGCCTGAGGCGGATTCGGATAAAACAAAAATTATGAAAAATTCTCTACTCAATCGTTTAAATCTGGCTGTTTCGGCGGCGACTTTTTTTGCCGTACAGACCGTTGGCGCCCAGCTTTTTGAAGGTTTCGACGTCATTACTACACTTCCCGGTTCGGGATGGGTTCAGGACAATAACAGCTCGCCGGTTGGTTCAACCAACTGGTTTCAGGGAAATCCTGCGGCTTTTGTCTCGTTTAGCGGATCGACGGATTCCTACATCGGGGCGAATTTCAACAATTGCGGCGGCACCGGAACCATCAGCAACTGGCTGATCACACCAAATTTTACCATAAAAAATGGCGACACCGTCCGATTCTATACGCGCACGACCGTACCTGGTGTTCCGGAGTACCCTGATCGTCTCCAGGTAAGAATGAGCACAGCGGGCGCAAGCTCCAACTGCGGAACTTTGCCAAGTGACGTGGGGGACTTTACCACACTGCTTTTAGACATCAATCCTACACTGACAACCGGCGTTTATCCGCAATCGTGGACTCAATTCCAGATCATCGTAACCGGTCTCGCAGCGCCGACATCTGGCAGATTTGCTTTCCGGTATTTTGTCACAGGTGGTGGACCAACCGGCACAAATGCGGACTACATCGGAATCGATAACTTCAACTACATCCCGTATGTTTGTCCAGTGATCACTGTGACTCCGGCATCACTCATCAATGGAACGGCTGGCGTTGCATACGGATCATCTCTTTCAAATACCGGGACCCTGGGCGCAACCGTTTACGCAGTGACTGCGGGATCTCTTCCTCCAGGAATGTCGCTGAGCACCGGTGGAACCTTTGTCGGCGCACCAACTGCAACAGGAACGTTCACTTTCACAGTTACCGTTACAGATGCCAGCGGATGCACTGGAAGCACTGTATATAGCCTCACCATTGATTGTCCTACGGGAGTTGCTTCCCTCGCACCATTTCCTGATTTGTGCGACTACGATGTGCCGTACGTCTTGACGGAGGGCTCACCTTCGGGCGGAACCTACAGCGGAACCGGGGTCACAGGAAGTTCCTTTGATCCATCGGCTGGAACATCATTGATCACGTATTCCTTCACCGATGTGTACGGTTGTCTTCAATCGACTGCTTCTACCATTACGGTGAACGCGGCGCCTATAGTTTCTCAGACGCCACTGGCAGATGTTTGCGAGGGAATTGCTGCCTTTACACTAACAGGTGGCTCGCCCGCAGGAGGAGCTTACAGCGGAACCGGGGTTTCAGCCGGCGCTTTTGATCCAACAACGGCGGGTACTTTTACGATCACCTACACGTACACCGATGCGACGACAGGATGTTTTGCTGCGGCTTCTGAGGACATTCTTGTGAATCCTGAACCGGTCGTTACGCTTGCGTCCTTTTCGGATGTTTGTGAAGACATCCCAGCATTCGCTCTAACCGGCGGATCACCCGTCGGTGGAACATACAGTGGCACGGGCGTTACGGCAGGAAATTTTGATCCTTCAACGCTCGGAACATTTACCATCACGTACGACTACACGGACGGCAACGGCTGCAGCGGTCAGGCAACAGCCGACATCGACGTAATCACTTGCCTCGGCCTGTCAGAATCCGATGGCCTTGCAAATTTCTCCTGCTTCCCTAGTCCGACCAATGGACTGGTCACCGTTCAGTTTGAGCTGAGCAAAAACGCAGACATTGTTTTGAACGTTTTTGGAATCGACGGCAAAGTGGTGATGACAAAATCGATCAGTGCCAGCTCGGGAAAATTCAGTGAGTCCCTGGATCTGTCGTCTCTGTCGGCAGGGACGTATGTTGTGGAGGTGGAGACTGAACAGGGATCTGCGCGGCAGAAAGTGGTGAAGGAGTAAACAACATTTTGACCGATATATTGCCACGAATTCACGAATGATTTGCAAATTGTTATTCGTGCATTCGTGGCCTTTTCATTCCGCCTATTAGCCGCTAGCTTCTCTTCTTCGCCGCCTTTGCTTGTGACTTTTTCGTCATTGTCAGCTCACGCTCCTTGTCGAGGTACGACTGAACAATTTCAATCGCGTTGTCAATTACATCGCTCAGCGCAGTGATGAACGTGCCCGGCTTAGCGATGGACAAAGCGTGTTTGAGGGCTTCCACTTCTTTGGGAATATATTCGTAGGACTGTTCTGGATTTACTTCGTGAATGCCTTCGACGAGAAGTTTCACGATGTCGTCTGCTTCCCGTCCTCGCAAAAATTTATCCTGACGAATAATGATGTGATCGAACATCTGTGCCGACAATCGCCCCAATTCGCGAATGTCGTTGTCGCGACGATCTCCGGTACCCGTGATGATACCAATTTTATGCGTGGCTTCGATCGTCGTTAAAAATTCCATAATTCCTCTGAAGCCGTCAGCGTTGTGTGCAAAGTCGATCAGCACTTTGTATTCTTTGAAGTTGAAGATGTTCATCCGGCCCGGTGTCTGAGCCGCAGATGGAATAAAGGTCTGTAGATTTACGCGAATGTCCTCGATGGTAAATCCGTAAGTATATGCCGCAAGAGTTGCAGACAGCACGTTGTACACCATAAAGGTAACTTTGCCTCCGAATGTAAGTGGAATGTGGGACGCCTTTTCCACTCTGAATTTCCAGTCCCCTTTTTTGATGGTGATATAGCCCTCTTCAAAAATTGCCGCGACACCACCGGTTCGACAATGTTCGACAATAATGGGATTGTTTTCGCTTAGACTGAAATATGCGACTTTGCAGTCGGTCGTTTTGGCAATGCCTACACAATATTCGTTATCGGCATTCAGAACAACGTATCCGTCGTGTTTCACGGCTCGCGCAACGACTCCTTTCACATTTGCCATCTCCTCCAGCGTGTTGATATCCGAAAGACCCATATGATCTTCCTGGATATTGGTGACAACTGCAACATCGCATTTTCCAAAACCCAGTCCGGCGCGCAATATTCCGCCACGTGCTGTTTCAAGCACCGCAAAATCAACCGTAGGATCCATCAAAATAAATTCCGCACTTACAGGTCCGGTGGTGTCACCCTTTTGCAAAAGGGAATTCTGAACATAAATTCCGTCGGAAGTGGTGTACCCAACACGGTGTCCATTGTTTTTGACAATATGCGCGATAAGCCGCGTTGTGGTCGTTTTTCCGTTGGTTCCTGTTACAGCAATGATCGGAATTCGGCAGGATTTTCCAGTCGGATACAACATATCAATAACCGGCGATGCGACGTTTCTTGGCAGACCTTTTGACGGAGCAAGATGCATTCTGAAACCCGGTGCCGCGTTCACTTCAAGTACCACACCCCCGGATGCTTCAAGCGGCTCGCTGAGATTCGTGGCCACAATGTCAATTCCACAAATGTCCAGACCGATGACGCGGGAGATACGCTCACAAATGAAAATATTGTGCGGATGAACAATGTCTGTCACATCCGTTGAAGTACCTCCTGTACTGAGATTCGCCGTTCCCTTCAGGTAGCATTTTTCCGATTTCTTGAGAACAGTGTCCAGCGCATAGCCGTACTTGTTCAATTGATCAGTGGTCTCTTTGTCGACCGAAATTTCCGTGAGCACATTTTCGTGCCCGTAGCCTCTTCGCGGATCGCTATTTTCTTTTTCAATGAGCTGACCGATGGTCAATATTCCATCGCCCGTGACGTGGGCCGGCTCGCGCAAAGCGGCGGCAATAAAGCGATGGTTGATCACAAGGACCCGGAAGTCAAATCCGGTTACAAACTGTTCGACAATCACTCTCCTTGAATAATTTTTAGCGTGTTCAAAGGCGATCATCGCCGCGTCGGCCGTTTTTACATTAATGGAGGCTCCTCTGCCGTGATTGCCGTCCAGCGGTTTGAATACGAGTGGAAAGCCAAATTCCGAAATTACATTGTCAACTTCTTCTGGCTGTACGATGCAGCTTCCCTTTGCCACAGGAATAGCAGCCGCTTTGAGCATTCGTTTGGTTTCATCTTTGTTGCTGGCGAGATCCACCGCAATAGAGCTGGTTCTGTCTGTCATTGTGGCCCGGAAACGAACCTGATTTTTGCCGTATCCCAGTTGGACCAGCGATTCGTCGTTGAGTCGAATGAAGGGAATATCGCGCGAAACCGCTTCGTCGACAATACTTCCGGTACTGGGTCCGAGACGTTCGCGTTCTCGCAAATGGCGCATTTCCTGAACATCGGCATCCAGATCGTAAGGCGCTGAAGCGATGAGTGCTTCTGCAATCCGTACCGCTGACTTCGCAGCATATACACCAACCTTTTCCTCCATATAGGAGAACACGACATTGTATACACCCGGTTTGATGGTTTCCCTTGTCCGGCCGAATCCACAATCCATTCCCGCCAAGGTTTGAATTTCAAGCGCAATGTGTTCAATGACGTGCCCCATCCAGGTTCCTTCTTTCACCCGCTCGAAAAAACCGCCCGCGTGATCCTTTGAACAACGGTGTTTTTGCATCGAGGGAATGAGCTTTTCCAGACGACCAGAAAAACCGTCCACTTTATCCGTTGGTCGTTTTTCCATATCCTCCAGGTCGAGTCTCATTACAATGAGCTTTTTCCGGAAGTTAGACCAGTAATTTGGTCCGCGAAGGGTTTTAATCTCAATGATTTTCATTGCCTGAAGGTAGTGATTTCCCAGAAGCAAAACGCGAGGTATCAACAGCAAGTTGTGCGCTATTCGTGGAAAATACCTTGTTGTCAGGCGGGTGAATCCGGACTATTGCGAGTAAATTTGATCCATTCAAAGGACAAGATGAGCAAACCATTGGGGAAATTAGTGATCATTGGCGGTTCGGTGGACCGTGGCAGTTTTTCAGAAAGTCCGTCGGATCTTCAGCGAAACCTGAAGTTTTTCGAGAAAGGTATTCTTAAACGGATTACCACGGAATCGGCAAAAGGAAATTCATCCAGGGTAGAGATCATCACAACGGCATCAAATATTCCGGAGGAAGTCGGCGCGGAATACGTGAAGGCTTTTGCTCAATTGAAAGTACTTGATGTCGGCGTGTTGAACATCCGGACACGAGAAGAAGCGAATGATGAACAAAATATAACGCGACTAAGAAATGCAGACGTTGTCATGTTCACCGGTGGTGATCAGTTGCGTCTGACGTCCATTTTTGGAGGAACGGGTTTTCATCAACTGCTGCTGGACAAGTATGAGGGAGAAAAATTCATTATTGCGGGAACATCTGCTGGCGCGGCCGCGAGTTCGAACAATATGATTTATCAGGGGAGCAGCCACGAGGCTCTTCTAAAGGGCGAAGTAAAAATCACCGGCGGACTGGGTTTCATAAACAATGTGATCATCGACACGCATTTTGTTCAGCGGGGCAGGATCGGAAGATTACTTTACGCCTGCGCAAGCAATCCGGTTAATCTTGGAATTGGGCTCGGCGAAGACACGGGCTTATTGATTACCGACGGCATTGATCTTGAGGCAATCGGCTCAGGTCTTGTGATGCTTGTGGATGCCACACAAATGCGTCACACCAATATGACCGAAGTGGAAATGGGCGAGCCTGTGTCCATTGAAAATATGGTGGTTCACGTGATGACGCTCGGAGACCATTTTGGTTTAAAGACGAAGAAGCTTACGATTCACAAACCAAAGGTCGGCGCGAATAAGGCCTGATCACTTGTAAATTCCGACAAATAATTTCTTTCCTTTGCCTGCTTTCGCACGATACATTCCCGCCGAATTAAATACCAATTCGATATTTCCCTTCGCATCGATTGCAATGAGCCCTCCCTCACCGCCGATTTTCACTAACTTTTCCTTGACCACAAGTTTGCAGGCTTCCTTCAATGAAAGTCCTTTGTACTCCATCAGGCAAGAAACATCGTAAGCGGCTACGGTCTTCATAAAAAACTCTCCGTGACCTGTACAACTGACGGCACAGGTGTTGTTGTTGGCATACGTCCCGGCGCCGATGATCGGACTGTCGCCTACCCGGCCGAATTTTTTATTCGTCATTCCACCGGTACTCGTTCCGGCTGCGAGATTTCCATCAAGATCGAGTGCAACGGCGCCAACGGTTCCGAATTTATGGTCGGAATGATCGAGTTGAACAAGGCCGGCATTGCGCGCTTCCTCCAACTGATCAAATCGGTCCTGTACGAAAAAATAGCCGTCGTTTTCAAATTTCTGATTCGTCGTTTTCGCAAAATCAATGGCGCCCTTTCCGGTGAGCAAAACGTGTTCCGATTTTTCCATCACCGATCTCGCGAGTGTGATTGGATTGCGAATATTCGTGACCCCTGCGACGGCCCCTGCGCTTAAATCCAACCCGCTCATTATTGAAGCATCCAGTTCGTTGCGGCCGGTATTTGTAAATACGGATCCTTTTCCGGCGTTGAAGAGGTCGTTATCTTCCAAAGAGCGAATGGCCGCTTCAACTGCATCGAGTGAGCTTCCACCTCTTTTGAGAATCTCCTCGCCTTCGGTTACTGCCTCTGTCAAACTCCTGTTGTATGCTGCCTCTTTCGAAAGCGTCATCGAACTCTTTAGTATGGTTCCTGCCCCACCGTGAATGGCTATCGCGTATTTTGACATTTGAATATCCGGAATTAGTTTGTGCCGAAGTCAAAGTTAGTCAGAAGTTAGCGGATGGCGCACCTCCGCCCTCGGAAAAGCGAGTTATCGACCCAGAAAAAATGCGATGATCTCCCGCGAGGCGTCTATCTCGCGAGTCACGTCGCCGAAGAAATTTTCCTTGAAAACCTTTTCCCTTCCTGGCCAACCGTGACCACCGCCCTGGACTTCGTACCACCAAACCGGTTCGCTCCCTGATTTCTCGAACTTTCTTTCTATCACCCGCGTTTTGTCCGAAGGAAGCTCGTCGACAAGTGTAGAATCGTACTGCTTCGAAAGTCCATTCTCCGCGAGCCAAAATTCTGCCGTACCTGGGTAACCCAGCGTTGGAAATCGTTCCTTTTCTCCGCCACCGGTATAATCCAAAAAGGGATCCTTTGTCGCGCCAAAAATCAGAACGCGCGTCGGCTCTGGTGAAGGACAAAACGATTCAGAGGGGTTGAACATATTGCTGCAAACCATTGCAATTCCAGCGAATTTTCCAGGACGGTCACAGGTAAGTTTTACCGACATAAATCCACCGTTCGAAATTCCGCAGGAATAAATACTGTCTGAGGCGATCGGATATTTCTGCATCAAAAGGGCAAGCATCGTGTCTACAAATGCGACGTCGTCGATTTCTTTTCTTGCAGCCTTTCCCGCCGGAATATCCACGCCCCACGAACGACCGACGCCTTGCGGATAACAGACAATAAATCCCTTCTCGTCGGCCAGCTCATTGAATCCCGAAAAGGCTGCGATGGCTTTGGCGCGACTTGTAATTCCGTGCAGCACAAAAACGAGGGGAACTTTTTTCGTTGCGTCAAGATTAGCAGGCACGTGCATCAGCCAGTAACGGTCGTAACCGGCAAAGGTCATATCTGAACGCTCTACCTCGTCCATTACAAAGCCGTATTTCATACAGGAGGTAAGGAGAGAGAAAATCAAAACAAGCCCGATGACCAAGGACTGTCGCATTACAGCACTTTATGCACAATATTCGCAGGGTTCAGGCCTTCCATTGTCAGCGTGAAGCGGATTCTGGTCCCGTAGCCAGTTCCGGCTGGATGCATATTGGCCGTTTCGTACAGCGGAAAATAAATGCCGAAATATTTTTTCAACCGCAATCCCAGACCGATGTCGAAAGCGGACTGTCGAGTTCCCAACTGATCAAACATTGCATAATCCACAAATGCCACCAAAGGAACAATTGGAATCGGAAGATGAAAAATCAAATTTACTGCGATCAAATTTTTACTTGAGAACAGAGCCGAGGTCGATTTGAAATTTCCCTGGTTTTCAATTCGCTGATTCGTCCAGAAGCCGCTCAGATTATCCCTTGCCAGCATATAATTCGAGTACAAAACATCCTGATATCCGTTTTGTCCCGAAATATTAAAAGCAAACCGAGAAATTGGAATTCCCGTGTAGAGAAGATTCTGCCCATAATAAACGCGCGCTTCGATTTTCTTTCTTCGCTTTTTCCAGTAGGTCACGCCAACATTGAGTTCGGCACTTGCCGTTATCACCTCGTTGTGCAATGAAATTCCCGGTCCGGGTGTGTAGGTGCTATTATAGAAGTCGGCCCGTACCGATGTTGAAATTGAAATGGCTGATTTTGCATACTTGAAATCGTAAACGCCATTCGCACCATAGGTTGTATTGTTATAAAAAGAAGCGGATTCAAAAACGTATGCGCCCCGGAATTCAAGCTGCTGCCGGTAGTACTTTTTCGCGGCAGGTTTTCCAATTTGCATTCTCAGGTAAGGGGTAATCACGTAATAAGTTCCAAGGGGCCTTGTCGCGCTGTCAGGTTGAGCACCCAAACCATTTCCGAAGGTTTTTCCCAGGATGCCCAAACTTACGTACTTGACGTTTTTTGCCGGTGTCCAGCTGTAGGAGACGTCCGCATATCCGGAAATATTTCTCCGACCAAAAGAAAACATCGGTGCGAGCGTATACTCCAATTTGTTTTTTGGAATGGTCTGGTTGTGGAACAAAACGCCGAGCATAAATTTGTCGTAGGCATTCCCACCCAAAATGGGAGTCCACCACACTTCGGATTTGTCGCGTTCGTTGTCGCCACCGAGAAATTCGAACTTTGTTCTTTCGCATTTTCCAAACAGCCCTCTATTCTTCCAGCCATTGTTGTTCCTGTTTACCTCCGGTATGCGCCGGTCGTAGTCGATGATCACGTGGCTGTAAGCGATTCCTGGGAAACTCAATACCGCTTTCTTCGTGCCAGCGGATGTCCACTTCGATGCGACCAATGCTCCATTCATCATATCGACTCGAATCGGGCCATCAATTTTTCCTGAATTTCGGACCGTTACGTAGGTGCTGTCGCTAATTTTGACGCTGCAGATTTTGTAATCGATCTGCGCAGTCGAGTTGATAAAATCGCCGAAAAACCAACTCAGATCCTGCCCGCTTTCCTTTTCAAATACACTTCGCAGATCCTCTGGTTGTGGATGCTTGAACTTCCAGGTTTCAAAATAAACGTGCATAATCCGGTCGAACTCAACGTCACCAAAATAGTCGCGGAGGTACGTAAATGCCAGGCCTGTCTTGCTATAAACGATGGCGCCGTAGTTGAGCTGTGAATAATCCGCCGAGGTAAGTTCGATGGGCTGATCCACTCCGTAGCTCGCCGAAAATGTGTGCGAAAAGTCATTCAAGTCCCGATGATTCAGGCCTGCCAGATGTACCCTCTCTGCAATTCCCTGGAACATATCCGACATCCGTTCGTTTTTCGGATACTTGGTTTCGACGTAACGTATTTCGTTGAGTGTGTTGAGTCCTTCGTCCATCCACGCGTGGTCGCGCTCGTTGGAACCAAGAAGTCCGTAAAACCAATTGTGTCCCACCTCGTGCACAATCACCACCTCGAGATCGAGAGCAGATCCGGTATTTCCAATGACCGTAATGTTCGGATATTCCATTCCGCCGCCCGCACTGATTGTCCCGTCCACAGCGGTGACGTGATTGTAGGGATAGTCTCCATTCCACTTGGAATAGTAAAACACTCCGTCGTTGATATACTCAAGTGCATTTTCCCAGATGAACGCGTGGTGCTCTACAAACATCGCCCAAGTAGTTACTTTTCGCTTCGACGCCGGCAATTCAACTTCACCTTTCAGCACATAAAAACGTTTGTCGGCGAACCAGGCGAAGTCGTGTACATTGCTCTGCGTATAACGGATGGTCTTCCATTCTCTATCAGACTCCGGGAAGAGTGTCTCTCCCCAGCTCGTCAGTGCTTTTGCTGCCATCTTTCCATTTCGGAATTTCTCAGCGGTCTGGGCAGCGAGCGTATCCAGAAAAATACGCTCGCTTTCGGTTTGCAAATCACCTGTGGCACCGACCACATAGTTTTTAGGCAGCGTGATGGAAACATCGAAGGATCCGAACTCCGAATAAAACTCACCCTGCGTAAGGTATGGCATCGTGTTCCACCCGTTTTTGTCAAACACGGCAGGCTTGGGATACCATTGTGTAATCTGGTACGATTCGTCGACGTGGCCCAGACGCGAAATACTTCCATCCGGAATTTTGACAAAAAATGGCGTGGTGATTTTTACCTTTTGTCCAGGCTGCAAAACCGAACTCAGTAAAATGACCGCGATATCGACGTTGTTGGAATCGTAGTACCAAAAAGCATCTTCGCCGTTTACTTTGAAATCGAGCGAATCGATAAAGCCCGTTTTGTCGTAGGTCGCATACTCCAGCGAATTGTCTCCGTGCGAATAAAGTTGTCTGCCAAGAGCCGTTCTGTTATCTCGGTAGGCATTTGGCCAAAGGTGGACACAGATGCGGTCGAGAGCAGAGCCGGATTTGTTGATGTATTCGAATTCCTCATATCCCGAAAGCGTATGGTTGCTGTCTTGAAGGGTAACTTCGATTTTGTAATTGACTTCCTGCTGGAAATAGTCCTGCGCATCGAGAAATCCCGGCAAGGCGAGAACAGAAAAAAGAAGGGCTGAGTTCAGAAATTTCATTCCGTCCGAAATATACTGATAATTCGTAAAAAGCCGATGTGGATCGTTCGATTGGTTTACAAAGGATTTAGAAGACCATCCTCACACCTTCTGCATCTATTTGCGTAATTTTAACCTGCAATGCGCTATTTAGCATCCGCATCGGAAGGTGAAACGAATCGAACTTTCTGCACATCGTTGCGGAGTGTCGTGCTGTTCTCCGCCTTATCTCTGATCAGTGTCCAACATTCATTTTCTATGACGAACGATACAACCCGTAAATCCAACGCACTCATCCACGAAAGCAGTCCGTATCTCCTGCAGCACGCTTACAATCCCGTGCACTGGCAACCTTGGAGCACAGCGGCATTCGACCAGGCAAAACGCGAAAACAAACTCGTGCTCGTCTCGGTGGGCTATTCCTCCTGCCATTGGTGCCACGTGATGGAGCGGGAGAGTTTTGAGGATACCATGGTCGCCACAGTGATGAACGAAAATTTTGTCTGCATCAAAGTTGACCGTGAGGAGCGGCCCGATGTAGACGACGTGTATATGACGGCGGTTCAACTGATGACAGGCCAGGGCGGTTGGCCTTTGAATTGTTTTGCGCTGCCTGACGGCAGACCGGTTTTCGGGGGGACCTATTTTCCGAAATCGAACTGGGTTGGAATACTTGGACAGCTTTCAAAAGCCTATGAAAACGACCAGAAAAAATTTGAGGAATATGCCGCCCAACTCACCGAAGGAATTTCGCAGGCCGAACTCATCGAACGGCCGGCCGAGACCGAAAAATTTGAGTCTTCGCGCCTCGATGAGATGATCGTCAACTGGAAACGCACGTTTGATCCCCTTCAAGGCGGAAACAACCGCGCCCCAAAATTTCCGATGCCCAATTCGCTTGAATTTCTTATGGCTTTTGCCCATCAGCGTTCCGATTCTGCAGTGATGAAACACGTCGATCTGACACTTCACAAAATGGCGATGGGTGGACTATACGATCAGGTAGGCGGCGGATTTTCACGCTATTCTGTGGACTCTCTTTGGAAAGTTCCACACTTCGAAAAAATGCTCTACGACAATGCGCAGTTACTCTCTGTTTACGCATTGGGCTACCAGCGGACCGGCGACGCTTTGTACAAGGAAGTGATCGAACAAACCATCGCCTGGCTCCGCTGCGAGATGGCAGAATCCGGCGGTTCGTTTTACAGTGCCCTCGACGCCGACAGCGAAGGGGTGGAAGGAAAATTTTATGTGTGGAACGAAACGGATCTTAAAAAAGTCCTTGGTCGTAAGTATGATTTTGCAAAAGATTATTTCGGCATCGGAACACTTACCGAATGGGAGGGCAATCACATTCTCCTTCGACCTGAATACGACACGGCCTTTTGTGAAAAGTTCGGAGTTGAACTGAGTGAACTGGGTGCACTGAAAAAACCGATCATCGAAAAACTGTACAAGGAACGCAGCAAGCGCATTCGGCCCGGCCTCGACGACAAGTCGCTTACATCCTGGAACGCAATGGCCATCGTAGGTCTGCTGGATGCCTACAATGCCTTGGGCAAACCGGAGTATCTTGAATACGCTCGTGAAAATGCGAATTGGATCTGTCAATCGATGATGAAAAGTGATAGTTCGCTTTGGCACACATATAAAAACAACATCGGCAAAATCGATGGATTTCTCGACGATTATTCGTTTGTAATTGAGGCCTTCATAAAGCTTTACGAGGTTACCTTCGAACTCGATTGGCTCGTGAAGGCGAAATCACTTGCGGACTATGCGATTGCACATTTTTATCATCCTGAAAGCGGAATGTTTTACTATACCTCTGATCTGGGCGAACAACTGATCGCCCGGAAAATGGAAATCTCCGACAATGTGATTCCGGCGTCCAACTCAAGTATGGCGAAAGCACTCTTCAAGCTAGGCACTTTGCTCGACAACAAAACGTACATCTCTATGTCCGAACAGATGCTGGCGAATGTGTACGACGGAATGGAGCAATACGGATCAGGTTATTCCAACTGGGGTTTGCTGGCGCTAATGACGACAGAGCCCTTCTACAGCGTCGCCATCACCGGGCCAAAGTGTGTTGACAAACGAAATGAACTCGCTCGGTTTTATTTACCCAATTGCATTGTGCTTGGAGGAATCTCGGATAATCTTCCCGGATTGAAAGGGAAAATACTCGACCAAACGACCATTTTCGTTTGCGTGGAAAGTTATTGCAAAAGGCCGACCGACGATGTGCAGGAGGCTTTGGGACAAATGAAGTGAGCGCTCAGTTATTCCGCCACTTTTTTTCGGAACAATTTCTGTGTGGTCCACAAAATAATACTGCCTCCGAGCATTGAATACTCTGCAGCCAGGTACATTTTTTCCCCGACAAATTGAGAAAATACAAGGGTCGAGCTGACAACCCAAACGAGAACCACTATGTTGGCAACCCAGTCTGGAGCGAGATCCATTTGAAGTCCGTGGCCGAGATCGAATTTGTTGCGAAGACTTTTGATCAGGAACCAGACGAGGATACACATCTGCAATAGAACAATCGCGTGGTAAATCAAATCAAAGCCCGTGGGTCTGTGCACCGCTTCAAAAACCGCAACTTCGATCGTTATCGCGCCGAATAACGTACAGGTAAACGCTGCAATTCGCCACAATCGTTCGAATATTTCCGGCACTCGAATAAATGAAAAAATGAGCAGTAGCGGAGCGTAAAAATAAAAGAGCAATTTCATTCGCCAGTCTTTGCGGAACATTGAATAAAACGCACTCTCGTCGTAGAACCAGATGTACTGGAAAAGCACGATTCCAAAAACCAGAAGTGTAAATTCCAAACGGTACATCGGCCGTGTAAAAGCGGACCAGAGTTTTCGAAACCAGTTTGTTTTCATCGGAAATAAATCAACGGTGAAGGATTATTGCATCCGCTTCTTGCCCTTCATCTGCTGCGCCATCCGGATCTGATTTTGTGAAGTGGCTCTTCCCATATTCTTTTTCATATTCTTGATATAGTCGGCCAGAAGGCCTTTTGTGTCGAGCTTTTTTGCCTCGTTGAGAAGATTCTCGGCTTCCTGCCGTCTTCCGGTCTGCATACACACCGCAGCAATGTTTACTCGCGCCATCGCCTGATCGTGGGGTTGTTTGAGTCCGATGCTTATTGCCTTTCTGAGCAACGTTTCTGTCTGGGACATTTTGATCGTTTGTTGATTCGCCAGCGCAGTCAAATAAAAATAATAGGCTCTCTGGCGCCGGAGTAAAAATTGCGGTTGTTTGATTCGGTTCAGGTGACGCTGCGCTTTTTCAAAATTTTGCTGACGCATTTGTAAAATCGCGAGTAAAAGATTTTGGTTTCGGAAAATAAAGAGCCCGAAAAATGCCGTAGCAAAAATCATACAAATTGCCCAGCCCCAAGAGCCGTCCCAAAAAAGGTAGACCGTGAAAAATAGCGAAGAAAGCGTCAGGAGAATTTTAAGAAGAAGTCCGATCATAATTCAGGCATCAAAGAGTTGCTATGCATTTCAATTCTATCGCAATGGGTGTTGGCAGCGCGTTGATTTCAACGGTTGTTCTGCAGGGTTGGTTGTCCTTGAAATACTCGGCATAAATGCGGTTGTACGTCGCGAAGTCGCGTTTCATATTGACCAGGAAAACGGTGACGTCCACGAGATTATTCCAGGACGAACCGGAAGCTTCAAGAATAATTCTTACGTTGTCAAAAACCGAACGGCATTGGGCTTCGAAATCAAAGCTCTTGAAATTTCCGTTGGCGTCCAGTTCTAATCCGGGAATGGCCGAGTCATTGCCTGAGGATCCTGCAGTGCGCGGACCAACTCCCGAAAGAAAAAGCAGGTTGCCCACTTTGCGCGCGTGCGGATAAAGCCCTACCGGTTTAGGTGCATTTGCTGCAGTAATTTTATCAGACACGATTGACGTTTTGGCAAATATACGGACTCTGGCAGGAACTCTTTTGGAAAAAAAAGATACGTTAAATGCCAGATTTACTGACTTCTGCAAATTCACACCTTCTTTGAATCGTCAAATTTTCAACGCGCGCCTATTTCCCTACCTTTACACTGTGCAACGCCTCTTCCTCATCAACGCCGCTCTTTCATTCCTCCTCTGTTTGATGTCTGTATTCTATGGCGCAAGTATTCACAACGCCAACAACAATTTTCACATTCAGCATTTGAATCAGATGGACAATATCGTTTTCTATGACGTAAAGGAGGTTCCCTTTCTCACCTTTAAAGCGACGTTTGTCACTTTGCCTTTTATCCTCGCAATTTTTATTTCGGAAATTGTCATTCTTTTTCGAACGAAGGTCCGACAGGTGAGGAACATTGCCCTCGGCGCTCTGGCAGCTATGGCTGTGGCCCTGTTTTGCGACCTCTATGTGATGTCCAATGCCAAAGAACTCGACTTTTCCCGCTGGGGATTCATCTGGATTTTTATGGGGTTTTTGTCGCTGGGCGGAAATTTGTTGAGTTGGTTTATTAACCGGCGGTACGTTGCGGTGGAATAAAACTTCACTGCTTCGGAAAGCGGAGGTAGGGAGTTTCACTGTGGTCGGCCGGGCGGAAAAAATAGCCGTTCAACTTTTATTGAATTTCCAAATTGGTTTTTTATCAACAGCCAAAATCGAAAAATTTCAATTTTTCTCGAAAGTCTATATATTTTGTTGATAATCATTAATATACAATAGGGGGGGTAGAAAAACCTTTCGGTTTTTTGACGTAGAAAATCATCGCTTTTCATCACTTTTTCAATTTATCCATTTTGTTTAGGTTGAAAACTAATTTTTTTTTCCAATATCAGAAAATTTACTTTGGCCGGAATTGTCAACACCTTCTTAGTGTCTGACCGCGACAGAATAAAAATTGGAATCTGTGATGCGCATCAATTTGTACACGATGCGTTGAAGTCGCTTTGTGCGCATCCCGCTAACCGATTTGAAATTGTATTGACCGCTTGTTCGGCGCTCGAGGCAGAAAACGAAATCTCCACTCCGGACATTCTGGTTCTCGACCCCGGTGACGATGTTTCACAAACGTTGAAGTGGATTACACGAATGAAATCGGAGCAACCTGCGTTGAGGATCCTTATCTTTTCAGGCCACTGTAGCTTGCGTTTGATTGCGGATATGTTCGAAGCTGGAGCCAACGGATATGTGCAAAAATCCGAGTCGTTTGAAAAACTTTCCGAAGCAATCAATCTGGTGATAACCGAAGGACATTTTTGTCATCACGACCTGAGCAAACTATTTTCTCCGAGAGTAAATAGCAAATCTTCGTCTCGGAAAAAATTTACAGGCAATGTACAATTTTCAAAACGCGAAATTGAGATCGTAAGGTTAACAATGGAACAGTTGACGAACCTGGAAATTGCTGAAAGGCTCAGTCTGAGTATCAAAACAATTGAAAAGAATAAATCCAATATGATGCTGAAAACAGATAGCAAAAAATTCTTTGGCGTTTTGGATTATTTGATTCAGAATGATATTATTTGATCCCTGAATTTATGTGAGAACTTGGGCGGGTCATCCCCCTCGATCCCCCTTCAAAGGGGGAGGATGGGCGCCATCTCTTTTTTCGGGGAGATTAATTTTCTTCGAACTCCTTATAATTCACTATCACCATCACACAGACCAATACACAGGTGGAGGAGGCCCTCTCCCCTTGAGGGGAGACACAGAGGGGTGACAACCATTAGCTCATATTTTGCTAATATCTTACTTAAAAAAGTCGGGTAAACCCTACCAAAACACCTTGGCTAAACCCTACAAAATTTTGGGAATTTACCCTACCCAATTTCCAAAACCCTCCACTTAGTTTTGGTCCGTCAGCAATTACTTCACTATGTCGGACCAGGAACACCAGGGATATCTGAGCAACTCGCTCACCTACGTTTACCAGCCTGAAATTGGTCAGCGGACAAAATATACCGCCGTTTACGGACAGGCATTGTTGAGCACCGCCAACACCAACCTCGACGGAACAGGAACCATCGCTTCTCCGCTGCGTGGCGGAGCAACGGCCGGTACGTTGGTGAAAACAATCACGCTGAAAGCACAGCTGGCAGTGACCCGTGGAATGGTGAGACTGTATGTCGAAGACGGAACGCCCAACACCGACATCGTCGCCGAGATTGAAATTCCGGCCGCTTCGCAGGACAACATCCAGGAAACGTACGCCATCAGCATTTGTGTCGATTATATGCTCAAGGCAGATTATTACCTCAAGGCCTCCATCGAGAACGGCTCGCAAAACGTGTCCATCCACGTGGAAGGACTTGAAATAAGTTATCCGTAAATAAAAAACAACCCTCCTTCGCTGAAGCTACGGAGGGTGATAAAAGATACAAATGGCAGCAGAAACCCAATACACGGCAAATACCGGACTGGTGAAAATATCCACCGCCAATTCCAACCTCGACGGAACCGGAACCCTGGGAACCGTCCTCACCGGGGCATCCAACGGAACACTCATTAAACGAGTGATGATCAAAGCCACCGACACAGGTTCCACGGCGATTGCGCAAGGTATGATACGCCTGTTTGTCGACGACGGAGGAACGGTGCGCCTGCTGAAAGAAATTGACGTGCCAGCCTGTGGCCAGTCGTCCACCGACCAGACATTTGAGGTGGTGCTTCCGCTCAATTTCAAGCTGGAGTCAGGTGTCATCCTGAAAGCATCCACCCAAAACGGCGACGGCTTCAACGTCATTGCCGAGGGACTGGATTATACCTATTACGGAGGGTCGGTGCGGCCGGAGAGTTCCAACTATACGGCGAATACCGGCGTAGGGGCGATCACCGTCCAGAACGCAAACCTGGATGGCTCAAGTACTGTTGCAACACTGGTAACAGCCGGTGCATCGGGTTCAGGCTGGAAAGGACTCGCCATCCGCAGCATCAGCCTCAAGGCTTACACTGACGTAACCCGCGGAATGCTTAGGTTGTTCATCCAAAACACGAGTACGGGTGCCGCCAATACATTTCTTTTCACCGAGGTGAATTTGTACCCGGTCGATGCCTCAAGTACGTTCCCGAGTTTTCACGAGGTGGTCAGTTTTGCCGATACGCTGCAAATACAGGCGGGGTACAAAATTGTCGCCACCATCGAAAGCGCAGTGAACGAAAACGTGGCGGGCATTGTTGACGCTATGGATTGGAAGTATCCGGCTTAATACATTAATCGATGGCTCAAGAAACACAATATACTGCCAATACCGGCCTTGTAAAAATCTCGACGGCCAACTCGAACCTTGATGGAACGGGGACGCTCGGAACCGTCATTACCGGGGCATCGAACGGCACGCTCATCAAGCAGGTGATCATCAAAGGCACCGACACAGGCGCAACGGCCAACGCTGAAGGTATGGTGAGGTTGTTTGTCGATACCGGCGGATCGGTAAAACTGCTCACCGAAGTGCACGTTCCTCCCAGTGGACAAGCCCAGACCGTGCAGACTTTTGAGGCCGTATTGCCGCTCAATTTCAAATTGAGTTCGGGTTACATTCTGAAGGCCTCTACCCAGAATGCTGATGGCTTCAACGTCATTGCCGAAGGACTCGACTATGCATATTACGGAGGGTCGGTCCGGCCGGAGAGTACCAATTACACCGCCAACACGGGAGTGAGTTCCATCACCGCGAACAATACGGCCCTTGATGGTTCGGGCACCGTGGCCACGCTGGTGACGGCCGGCGCATCGGGTTCCGGCTGGCTGGGTCTTGCCATCAGCAGCATTTCAATCAAAGCCTATGCCGACATTGCCACCGCAGGAATGGTCCGGTTATTTATCCAGAACACGAGTACGGGCGCAGCCAATACCTTCCTTTTTCGGGAAATCGATTTGCCCATCGTGGACGCCACCGGCACGTCGCAGAGTTTTCACCACGCGATATCCTTCCCCGACTTCCTGCAGATAAAGGCCGGCTACAAAATTGTCGGCGCTCTTCAGATTGCCATCTCCGGTGGAAGTCTGGCAACAGTGGTGGATGGTATGGATTGGAAGTATCCGGCATAAAGAACGCGTGATGACTCAAGAGCCAAAACATATGACAAACAATTGGAGCGCGAACATTGGGGCGGCAGTGGACGGTATGGTCCCGATAGCTATCGGGAGGAAATATCCGGCATAACATATTAATCGATGGCAGAAGAAACTCAGTATACGGCAAACACAGGGATGGCGACCATCTCCACGGCCAACTCGAACCTCGACGGTTCGGGAACGTTGGGAACGATACTCACCGGCGCCAGCAATGGAACCCTCATCAAATCGGTCTCCATTAAAGCGACCGGCAACACGACGGTTGGTATGGTGCGCCTGTTCGTGCACGACGGGGCCAACACCGCCTACCTCCTGCTGGAAGTACCCGTTCCCAAAAATGCACAGGCGAGTACCAACCCCGCTTGGGAGGAACAAATTACCCTGGACTTTACGTTAAAGTCTGGCTACATTCTGAAAGCCTCGACGCAGGTGGCCGAAAGTTTCAACGTCATTGCCGAGGGTATGGACTGGGCCTATTACGGAGGCAGCGTGCGCACCGACACTACGAAGTGGACCCCCAACAACGGCCGGGCCAGCATCAGTACCGCCAACTCAAACCTCGACGGCAGCGGAACACTTGGCACCGCGTTTACCGCAGGCACTTCAGCTACGTACAAGGGAGCAAGTATTCGCAGCATCAGTATTAAAAGCACGGTGAACGTGACCTCCGGAATGGTGCGCATTTTTCTCTACGACGGAACCAATACTGCACTTTTACTTACCGAAATACCTGTAAAAACGGAAACTAAAAGTGCGCTTGACGAAGCCTTTGACCGGACCGTGATTTTTGATGATGATTTTGATTTGAAGGCGGGCTGGTCGATAAAGGTTTCTACCCAGGTGGCGGAGAATTTTAGGGTGGTGGTGGAAGGGACGGATTGGAGTTATGTGGCTTAGTGGGTATGCTAAGAAGCTGACTTGAAATGCTGAAAGGAGAAATAACTGTGGGATTTAATAGAGAGACTTTTGTGAATGAAGAGGTCGAGCCCGCTAGCATTAGTTACGAGGCTCGGGTGAAGAAGGGTGCCTGGGAAATGACAAAGTCGGTATCGTATGAAAACCTCTTGGTATAGAAAACCCGAGCGAAGTACTGTGACGACCACAGTTCTATGAGGAAAAGCACGTAAAAAGAAAAGGAGAACATAAAAAAAAACAGAAACGACTCTGAGGAAATAAGGCTCCCGAAGGACTATGGCGTTAGCCGAAAAAGCTTAGAACGAATTTTTAAATAAAACGAGTATGAGAACAAATAAAATAAATGTAGTGCTATCGTTGAATAAGACGAGCTATCCGGCAACGGCGGTATCGTTAAATCAACATATAGCGGAGGAAATGACGATTAATGGATATTCCGGAGGCAACAAGGCAAGTGAGGCAACTGGAGGATGGGAGTTTTGCTTTGACGGACCATTTCCAACAGCAGACTACTACACGGATACTGTTTTAGGGAAAGGAAAATCTAGACCTAAAAAATAATTTTGCGATCCCCTTACCTTGTGGGAATTCCCTTGATATGGCCTGCTATGATAAGGTCGATGATTCTTCCTTTTGAAATTCTAAAATATCGCCCGGTTGGCACTGGAGTATTTCGCAAATACTATTCAATGTTGAAAAGCGTATCGCTTTTGCTTTACCGGTTTTAAGAATGGAGAGATTGGACATTGTAATCCCAACCTGTAACGAAAGTTCTGTCAGACTCACTTTGCGTTTAACAAGCATAATATCAAGATTTACAGCTATGGCCATAATACCTAAACGGTTAAATCATTATCCCTTTTGAGCCCTGAGCCAATCGAAAAAACATAGGCAAGCGCCCACGAGAAAAGCGCGAAGAACAAAACTATAGTTGTAAAAAAATTAAAATACAGACGCGCTGAATCGGAAATTTCCCAGCCATACGGGTCGGCAATAAGCTGGTAGAATAGGTACTCATATAATATTTTACATCCGCCAAAAACGAATAAATATAGAGCAAGTTTTTTAAGAAGAACAACGTTCATCATAGTAAATGTGAATCCTTTTTTCAGGTTTCTGATGAATTTCCAGAAGACATATAATGGTATCAAGCAAAAGGACCCGAGTAGTAACGCAAAAATTCCAATAAATAACATTGACCACCAAGAAACGCCATCAGGCAGACGGACGTTGGCATAAAACAGAGGGATCGTACTATTTACAACGGTTTTGAATAAGAGAAATGTCATAAAACACATCAAAGCTGTAATAAGCCAATATATCACATAGAGGCTTATATGGATATTCTTAATTCTCATAATTTTTTACCTTTTCGTCATCAATAGGACAAATATAAACCAAATAACAATAATAAAACATTGATATACAAAATTAATTAATCGAATAACAATAATTTTTATGAATTTCGCGTTCATGTCTCAGAGATGATCGCAAATAAGTCGAAAACTAGAATCTACTATGGTGCTAATAATCAGCCAACCAAATGATCTTTCAACCGTCCACATAATTGATTGGATTAACAATTCTGACGTTCTGTTCTGTCGTGTCAATTCTACTGACAAATTTGCATCGAGGAGCCTCAAATTCGGAAAAAACCAAAAGATAGAATGGACAATTGAGCTTAGAGGGAGATCATTCAATATCGACGACATAACATCAATTTGGATTAGGAGAGGAGAGTTCAATCTCGTAAATGTCTACGAGCAAGAGAATATGACTGAATCACTTGACCGAGGAATCCGGCATCATCTCCAAAACGAGATGGATTCGCTAGAGGGATCAATGCACTTTCTTGTCGAAAGCCATCGTTGCTTGGGTAGAGCAGCCTCGCATATCGATAAGCTTACGGTATTGCTATGTGCTAGAAACCGTGGCATCGATATCCCTCAAACTCTTGTTACATCCGATGATACAGAGATCGAAAATTGGCTCGCCGAAGGGCAAAGAATTATAACGAAGTCAATATCAAACAATTTCGTCAAATTAAGTGAAGATAATTCGGAAGAAGTAAAGTCGTGGATTACCTACACAGAGGAAATTACAGGGTTTAATAAAGATCAAAATCAAAGGCGATTTCCATCACTTATTCAGGAAAAACTCGACAAGGATTTTGAACTGAGAATTTTCTTTCTCGGCGGTGAGTTTTATTCAATGGCCATTTTTTCACAATTGGACGAACAGACTTCGACAGATTTCCGTAGATACAATCATAAAAATCCAAATCGAATGGTCCCATTTGATTTGCCAGAAGAAATTTCGGCCAAGTTGAAAAGTCTGATGGAAAAATTGGACCTCAATACCGGTTCCATTGATATGGTTGTGACAAGAGACAAGCGATTCGTTTTCCTTGAAGTCAACCCAATGGGTCAATTTGGAATGGTTTCGATGCCTTGCAACTACAACCTCGAAAAGAAGATCGCACAATTTTTAACTTGCAAATGAAAAAGAAGAAAAAATCAAGCCTCGACGACATCCGGAATTTAAAGGGTGCTCCATTAAACTATCGGTTCATTCGGGAGGTTGAGTCTGACCCAACTGCTCGAAATATTGCCAAGTTCGCCGAAAGCACTTTTCACTCGACCACAAAATATCGACTGACTTCAATGGCCAAGCCCATTTCGAGACTGATTAATCACAAGAACGAACCCAAATGAGGAAAAAATTCAAATTGTTCGAATGTTGTATTCCCGTAAAAGGAGCCTCGCGAAGCACCCTTTGTGACGTCCAGCGCGGAAAGATCAAGTTCATTCCGAATCTGCTTTGCGAAATCCTCTCAAAATATGATGGGCAGGAAAAGGAAGCAGCTATCGCATTTTACGGCCCGGATTATGAGCAGATCATTCATGAATACTATGATTTCTTAGTCGAAAACGAATTCGGATTTTGGACCGATCATCCGGAATGGTTCCCGAAAATGGATTTGACCTGGGAGTCGCCGTCAGCAATTACAAATGGGATTATTGACGTCAACAAAAATTCCGATCATAATTTTCGGAAGATTTTTGGCGACTATGAGCAGGTGCATTGCAAACATCTCCAACTCCGATTTTTCGACGCAGTAGAAATCGAATTTTTGAGCAACAATCTCAAATATCTTGAAAAAAGTGTGGTCAGCTCTGTGGAACTGATTCTAAAATTCACCGAAGAAACCACGCGGGAAAAACTCAAAGAACTTGGAAAAGAACATCCCCGGATTCATCGCATTCTGGTTCATTCATCCCCAGAATTCAGTGAAGCGTTGAAGATTTCGAGAGAATCGCCGGTTGAGGTAGTTTATTTTGTGCAGGTGATCGACTCCAGCGCGCATTGCGGCAACATCAGCATGGAATATTTTACCATTGAACAGGACACATTGCTCGAATCGCTCAGTTTCAACTCCTGCCTGAACAAGAAAATTTCGATTGATGTAAATGGAGATATAAAAAACTGCCCGTCAATGACGAAGTCATACGGAAACATAAAAAATCAAACGTTGAAATCGGTCCTGGAACTTCCGGATTTCAGGCATTTGTGGAATATAAATAAGGACCAAATTGAAACCTGCAAGGTGTGCGAGTTTCGCTATATTTGTACGGATTGCAGGGCATTTTTGGAGTCAGATAATTCTTTGGCCAAACCCAAAAAGTGCTCCTACAATCCCTACACAATGAAATGGGACGATTGATCCTTCTTATTTTGTACCTTTCTTGCAGTTTCTTTCAAAATCAGCCTTTTCAGTAATTCGGAAATGACTTACTTGACTTTGTCCGCGATATTACTTTTTATGGGGGCCGGGGGTGTAGTCACCCCTTTTCTCCTACAAGATAAAAATAGAGTTTTTCATTAATTTCTTCCGATTAAAAATTCCTTTGGCGTTTTCTTACCCAGTGATGAATGCGGATGATTGTTT
>Ga0247727_10004060_pt1 | contig 31502 bp, 28 predicted proteins | sample WisWelCaveWW1625_FD_202498 | JGI IMG/M metagenome (GOLD analysis project Ga0247727, IMG submission 202498) | Biofilm microbial communities from Wishing Well Cave, Virginia, United States - WW16-25 | ecosystem: Environmental > Aquatic > Deep subsurface > Groundwater > Cave microbial mat | place... | reverse complement strand
TCTCGAGGGAGGCGCCACGTGCACGACCTGCCATCTCGATCCCCACGAGCCCGACGTGGAGCGCAACCCGCAGCTCGAGGCGCGAGACAACAAGCTCTGCGTGGACTGCCACCGAGAAATCGGGCGGCGTGTAAAGGACCACACCCGCCACCGCGACGGCAGCCGCGGTCAGTCCTGCGTCGAGTGTCACATGCCGCGCACCGTGGTGAGCCTCCGGGCGCGCATCCGCGACCACACGATCTCGTTGCCTGCGCCCGAGAACACGGAACGCTACGGGATCCCCAACGCATGCAACGAATGCCACCGCGACAAGGACGCGCGCTGGGCCGTGCGGGTGCTCAGCGAGTGGTACCCCGAGGGTGCGCGCGACCGGCTCGTGGAGCGTGCCCGTGCCTTCAGCGGCGGCCGCGCGGGCGACCCGCGTGCGCTCGAGAGCCTGCTGGCTGTGGCGGCGAGCGCCAGCGAGGGCGCGCTCGTACGCGCCAACGCCGTTGGTTACCTCGGCGCGTACGCTGCCGACGCGCGGGTCTTGCCCGCCCTGGTCCGCGCGCTCTCGGACGAGCCGCCGATAGGCGCGGTGGCGGCGCTCACGCTGGCGAAGCCGGGCCCCGGGTTCGCGGCCGCGCAAGCGGCCCTGGTCGGCGCGCTCCGAGGCCGAAGCCGCGTGCTCCGCATGAGCGCGGCCTTCGCGCTCGTCGGACGCGGCGTCAGGCACCTTCCCGGCGAAGACGGCCAGCTCTTCCGGGCCGCCAAGGAGGAGTACGTGAAGCGGGCCGAGCTGCTCAACGACGACCCCGAGACGCTCATGAACCTCGGCAAGTTCCTCTACCTCGACGGCGACATGAAGCGGGCCGCGGGCGCTCTCGCCCTCACGCTCGGACTGGAGCCGGCGCAGGCGGGGGCATGCTACCTGCTCGCGCTCACGCGCCTGCGACAGGAGCGCCGCGAAGAAGGACGTGAGCTGCTCGAGCAGGTGCCGCGTGGCGATCCCTTCCATGCGGCCGCCCGAGAGCTGTTGAAGAAGCTGCCTCGGCCCTGAGCGCGCGGAAGTCTACGCGCTTGCCGTCGGACGAATCAGCGCCTTCACCACCGCGAGCGCCTCCATGTCGGCGAGCGCCCGGGACGCTTCGGCGAGCGGGTACTCGCGGCTCACGAGCCGGGACCAGCCGAAGCGGGCGCGGTGGCGCGCCATCATCAGCAGCGAACGGTGGAGGTGTGTGTACTCGTAGCCCCAGCAGCCGAGCACCGTGGCGTGGCGGCGGTTGATGTGGCGGTGCGGGTTGAGCGTGACGTCGCCCGCGTCGGTGTACTGGCCCACGACGACGTAGCGCCCGGCGTCACGCAGCATCTCGAATCCCTCGGCCACGGCTTGCGGATTGCCCGAGGCCTCGATCACCACGTCGGCACCACGACCGTCGCTGCGATCGCGCACCCAACGCGCGCGTGCCGCGGGGTCGACGGTCTCGCTGACGTCGAGCACGGCATCGGCCCCGAGCCGCCTGGCCTCGTCGAGCCGAGCGCGCGGGGCGCCGGTGACGAGCACGCGAAGCGCTCCGGCGAGCTGCGCGAAGATAGCCGCGTTCAGGCCCACGGGCCCGCTGCCCTGCACCACCACGGTGTCGCCGAATGCTATGCCCGCGCGCTCGACCGCGTGGAACGCTGTCGGCAGGCCGCACCCGCCGCCCATGAAGTCTTCGACCGCGAGGCCGTCCGGCAACGGCAGCACGCGCACTCCCGGCTTGATCTCGATCCGCTCGGCCCAGCCGCCGAGCAGGCCTTCGTCGGCGCTCGTCGTGATGCCATACACCCTGCGCTGTGGGCAGCGGGTGGCGGCTTTCGCGACCAGGCAGTGCCAGCAGGCGCCGCAAATCCCGAACACGTCGTAGAACGTCACGAGCCGGCCGATGGCGATCTCGCCGCCGAGCGCGTCGCGCAGCGGGCCGTTCGTCTCGAGCACCCGGCCCACGCTCACGTGGCCGGGGATGATCGGGTACGGCACGCCGGAGAGCCGGCCGTGATGCAGGTGCACGTCGGTCCCACACACCTCGCTCGCCACCATCTCGAGGATCGCGCCACCGGGCGCGGGCCGGGGCGCGGGCAGCTGCCGCAGCTCGAGCGGTGCATGGGGGGCGGTCATCACGACGGCGCGGATCAGATCCGTCACTCGCTCACGCGAACGGATTTTTGCGGCTCAAGCCGAGGACTCTACCCGTGACGACCCGAATCTCAAAACCTGGGAGACGCCATCGAAGAGCCCGGAGCGGGCCAGGCGATAAGGCGAGGCCAACATGGACTCCGGCGGCAGGTGAGTTAGCATTCCGCCTGGTCCTTACCAGCGAGGTCGATCCATAATGAAGCGCGTCCTTCTCGCCCTAGTCCTCGTGACTCTCGCCTCTGTCGCGCCGGCCGCCGACCCCACCTGGCGTGTGCTGTTCGACGGGACCTCCACCGACGCGTGGCGCGGCTTCCGCCGCGAGTCCTTTCCCGCCGGGGGCTGGCTGCTCGACCACGGCGCGCTCAAGACCGTCGTCGGCGGCGACCGCTGCGACATCGTCACCCGCGAGCGCTTCCGGGACTTCGAGCTGGAGCTCGAGTGGCGCGTGTCGGCGGGCGGGAACAGCGGGGTGTTCTACGACGTCGCCGAGAACGCGAGCGAGACCTGGCACACGGGACCGGAGATGCAGGTGCTCGACGATAGGCGACACGGCGACGGCCAGAACCCGAAGACGAGCGCGGGCTCGCTATATGCGCTGATCGCGCCGCGCGGCCACACGCTCGCGCCCGTGGGCGAGTACAACCAGGCGCGGCTCGTCAAGCAGGGGCGCCACGTCGAGCACTGGCTGAACGGGACCAAGCTCCTGGAGTACGAGCTCGGCAGCCCCGCGCTCACGAAGCTGATCGCGGAGAGCAAGTTCAAGGACATGCCCCGCTTCGCGCGGGAGGGCGAAGGCCACATAGCACTCCAGCACCACGGCGAGCTGGTCTGGTTCCGGAACGTCCGGATCCGCCCACTCGCGCCGGTTACCGCAGCAAAGCCTGTGTCCTGAGCGGCGCGTGCGCACCTACAGCGAGCTGACCGAAGGGGACCGCTCGAACCTGCTCGGCCAGGTGAGTGCGCAGCGCGAGCGCGTCGCGGCCCGGCTCGCCACGGTGCGCCACGTGGTCGCGGTGGTCAGCGGTAAAGGCGGCGTGGGGAAGAGCCTCGTCAGCGCCGGGCTCTCTGCGGCCCTCGCGCGCTCCGGCCGCCAGGTGGGGCTGCTCGACGCCGACCTTCACGGGCCCACGGCCGCGCGCATGCTCGGCGTCCGCGCGTCCGGCCTGGCCGTTCGCGACAACGAGGTCGAGCCCCCGGTCGCGGCCTGTGGTGTCTGCGTGATGTCGAGCGATCTGCTGCTGGAGGAAACGGCGCCGCTTTCGTGGCGCGAGCCGGGGCACGAGCGCTTCGTCTGGCGCGGAACGCTGGTCGCGGGAATGCTGCGCGAGTTCCTGGCCGACGTCGCCTGGGGAGCGCTCGACGTCCTGCTCGTGGACATGCCGCCCGGGAGCGAGCGGCTCGACACGCTCGTCGAGCTGGTTCCGAGCCTCGCCGGCGCCGTGGTCGTGACGATTCCCTCGGACGCGTCGTACCGAGCCGTGCGGCGGGCCGTGGAGGCGGCGCGCGCCGGCCGAGTCCCGCTGCTTGGCGTGGTCGAGAACATGGCGGGCTATCGCTGCGGGAGCTGCCGCGCGGACGGGCCGCTCTTCGACGGCGACGCGGGAGAGCGGCTGGCGCGCGATACCGGGGCGCCGATCCTGGCGCGCATCCCCTTCGACCCGGCGATGCAATCGCTCGTCGATCGGGGGGACGTCGCACGCGCGGCCGAGGCGCTCGGCCCCGCAGCCGAGGCGCTCATGACGCGGCTCGGCCCGCCCGGCCGCGAGGAGCGGCGCGCATGAAGTTCCTGTGCATCGAATGCGATCGGCAGATGGCTTTCGCAGAGCGCAAGCTGCCGGGCGACGGCACGCTCGCGGCGGTGTTCAGCTGCCCGGCCTGCAACCGCTCGGTGGCTATGCTGACGAACCCGATGGAAACACAGCTCGTAGCCTCGCTCGGCGTGCACATCGGCGGCCGCACCGTGCCGGAGCAGCCCTTCGAGCTGACGCGGTCCACGGTCGAGGGCGGTCGTGCCGACGCCTTCTCCGACATTGCCGCGCCAGCGGGGGGCCGCCCGGTCTGGGATGAAGCGGCCCGCGAGCGGCTGTCTCGCGTCCCGTCGTTCGTGCGCGGGATGGTGCAGCGGATCTATGCCGATTACGCGGCCGAGCGCCAGATCGCCGTCATCACGCCCGAGGTGATGGACACGGCGCGGCGCGAGCTGGGCCTCGAGGGCATGTAGCCGTGGCGGACTTCGACGAACGGCAGGTCGGCGGTCTGAAGATCCGCATCGACCGCGGGCTCTGCGTGGGCTTCGGTGACTGCGTCGAGGGCGCGCCCGAAGCCTTCCGGCTCGACGATGAAGGCCTGGTCGTCTTCACGCAACCCGATGAGGTCGAGCGCGAGCGCCTCGTCGCCGCGTGCGAAGCCTGTCCGGTCGACGCGCTCACCGTCTGGGACGAAACGGGCGCGCAGATCGTCCCCGCGCCGCGCACCGATCCCGCCAGCGCCTGAGCGCCCGCCCCGCCGCCAGGCGATCGTACTGCCGAAGTCGTTCACGTCAGGACCGGTCGAATCACATCGCTGCCGTGAGCGCCGGCCGTGGCGACGACGCGCTCCTCGTCGCCGGGCCAGGTTGTGAGCGTCGCGGCGTAGCCGCGGTTGGCCGGAGTGGCCTCGAAGCGGAGCCAGGCCAGGGGAGCCTCGCGTGAGGCGGCGGCCCCGGCGCTGTCGAGCGTCTCGTGAAAGGCCCGGCGCACGGCGTCTGTGAAGTACTCGTAGACGATGGCGTGGCAGACGACTGTCGTCACGCCGGGGCGCGCAGCGGCGAGCATCCGCGGCAGCCATTCGTCGACCGACGCCTGCTCTACGCTCGCGGGCTCGCGCGCCGCGATCTCGAAGGCGCCACGGAGTCGAGCGAGGCGAGTCGTCTGGTCAGCCCAGAGCGAGCCCTCGAGCTGCAGCCGTCCCTCGGCGGTCGTGATGTCGATCGGGCGCCGGTCGCAGCCGCGCCGCTCGACGACGCGCAACGCATCCGGCCGGTACGGCGGAGCCTCGAGCCACAAGCCCGTGAGGTCGACCGGACTCTCGGGCGGCCCCCAAGCGGCGCCGCCGCCGCCGTAGCGGTAGCGGTCGAAGCGGAGGTTGAGGCCGGCGCTCGCGCCCACTTCGAGCATTCGCAGCGGGAGCCGGTAGCGCTCGGCCAGCTCCAGGAAGCCAAACGACAACGGCGCGCAGCGCCCCACCTCGTTTGTTTGACAGGGAGCGGCCACGAGCGGTCTGAGCCGCGCGGGCTCGTCGGCCACCAGATCGCGAAACGCGCCCCACGCCCCGTCGCGGTCGGCGCCGCCGCCGGCGCTCGGGTAGAACGCCGCGAGCCGGGGCGCCTCTCCGCTCAGCACGAGGCGGTGCACCGCGGCCATCAGCCGGAGCGCGAGCGCGTCGGCGCGCAGGTTGGGAGCGTCGAATGGCTCGAGCACGGTGAAGGTCGGACCGCCGGCCTCCGCGTCGTCCGCGGCCCGCTCGAGAAGCTCCGCATAGAGCGGTGAGCCCATCTCCGCACAGTAGGCCGCCTGGTCGCGGAGCAGGAACGCCGCGCGCTCCCGGGAGGGCATGGCCGATGATAAACGGCGAGACCCTTGAATGCCGGCTGGTAGGGGGTCCCGCCCGCCCGCCTTGACCAGCCCGGGCCCCAAAAGCATACTGGGCCGCGAATCTCTTAGCGCCATTACTTCCTTCTTTCTCGAGGGCCCATGTACACGGAAGTCTTCGTGCCGGTGGACAACTCGCAGCACTCGGACTGGGCGGTCGACCGTGCGATCGAGCTGGCGCGGCTGGCGAAGGGGCGCATCACCGCCAACCACGTCTACGCCGCGCGGCTGCACGACGTGCGCTTCCGCCAGCTCGAGACGGGGCTGCCCGCGCAGTTCCAGACCCCCGACGAGATCAAGCGCCAGCGCAAGATCCACGACAAGCTGATCGAGAAGGGCCTGCAGCTCATCGCCGACAGCTTCCTGGACCAGGTCGGCAACCGCTGCGAGAAGGCCGGTGTCGACCTCACGCGGCAGCTGCTCGAGGGGATCAACTACGAGGAGATCGTCCGCGAGGTGAACCGCGGCGAGGGCCGGCTGCCGGGCCTGATCGGCTTCGACCCGAACCGCGCGAAGGGCTACGACGGCAGCGAGAAGATCCGCGGCGAAGTGAAGCTCGGCGAGGACGGGCGGATCCTCGCAGAGGACGAGGACGAAGCGGCGCGGCTCGTCGGCACCTCGGGCCGCCAATACGACCTGATGGTGATCGGGGCCCACGGCCTCGGCCGACAGAAGTACTCGCAGCTCGGCGGCGTCGTGAACCGCACGCTGCGCGGAATCGAGAAGGACACGCTCGTCGTCCGCGACGACAAGCCGCTTCAGGGCGGCCGCATCATGGTCTGCATCGACGGCTCCTCGTACTGCTACAAGGGCATGCGCTCGGCGCTCGAAATGGCGCGGGACTTCGGCGCGTCGCTCTACGTCTGCAGCGCCTTCGACGTCGAGTACCACCACGTCGTGTTCCACAACATCAAGGACGTGCTCTCAGCGCAGGCCTCGAAGGTGTTCAAGTTCGAGGAGCAGGAGGAGCTGCACAACAACATCATCGACAAGGGCCTGCTCAAGCTGTGCCAGGCGAACCTCAAGCGTGCCGAGGTGATGGCGAAGGAGTTTCCCGACGTCGAGGTCAAGACTCAGATCCTGGTCGGCAAGCCGTTCCAGGTGATCCTGCAATGGGCCGAGGAGATCCAGCCGACGCTGCTCGTCGCCGCCCGCCACGGCGCCCACCGCATCGACGGCACCGACATGGGCTCGCAGGCCGAGAACCTGGCGCGGCTCGCGCCCTGCAACCTGCTGCTCGTGGGCACCACCGGCATCCGCCCCGAGGACATCCCCTGGATCGAGGAGGACGGCCAGGCCGGGCTGCCGTGGGCGCCCGAGGCCGAGGTGCGGATCCTGCGCGTGCCGCCGTTCGCGCAGGGGATCGCGCGCCGCGCGGTCGAGGAGTACGTGATCGAGCACTCGAAGGGTGAGGTGGCGACCGTCACCAACAAGTGGCTGGACGAGGCGATCGCGAAGCTGCTGCCGACGCACATGCAGCTCATCATGGGCATCGGCTCGGCGGAGGAGATCGCCCTCGCCGAGGTCAAGGCGCAGGAGCAGCTCAAGGCCACGAAGATCGAGGGCCACGACGAGGACCCGGTGCCGGAAGTGGCCGAGGTCGAGACCAAGTGCCCGATCACCGGCCGCGTCGGTCGTCGCGCGCGCGTCGCCACCGACCCGATCGTGTGGACCGAGGAGTCGTGGGACCGCCTGAAGGCGGTGCCGCTCATCGCGCGGCCGCTCGCGCGCAACACCGTCGAGCGCTTCGCGCGGAACCACGAGATCTGGCGCGTGACTACCACGGTCATGGACGAGAACAAGCAGGCCATGATCGAGGCCGACGAGTTCGACGCCGAGACGATGATGGTGATGTTCCGCGAGCTGCGGGCGAAGCAGATCCGCGCCGAGGCGGAAGGCAGGGACGCGCTCTCGCCGGAGATGCGCCGCTTCATCGAGGAAGCCAAGGCGTCCGGCATGACCCGTTGCCCGATCCGCGACATCGAGGAGCAGATGGGCAAGTGCCCGGTGGACATCGCCAAGGTCACGCCGGCCGAGGCGAAGAAGGCGGTCGAGCAGCTCATGCAGCAGGCGCCGGCCGCGGTCGGCGCCGGCGCGGGGGACGACAAGAGCCCGTCGTGACGGGCGCCGGGCCCATGCCCTCCCGCGAACGCCCGCAGCAGCTCGGCGTCGATTCCTCGCCGGGCGCGTCGCCCGACGGGCCGGCTGCCGCTGCCGCGTGCGCGAGCGGGATGCTGCTGGCCGAGCGCCCGCAGGCGGAAGGCGAGTTCCTGCCGCACGTCGTCGCCTGGAACCTGACGAAGCGCTGCAACCTGCGCTGCAGCCACTGCTACATCTCCGCGGGTCCCTTCGAAACGGCCGAGTCGGAGCTCACGACCGCCGAGTGCCGCCGCGTGATCGACGAGCTCGTGGCGGTGAACCCGTCCCCGATGCTGATCCTGAGCGGCGGCGAGCCGCTCGTGCGCGACGACCTCGCCGAGATCGCCTCCTACGCCAACGGTCGGGGAACGACCGTGGTCGTGGGCACGAACGGCACGACGCTCACCGAGCCGCGCGTCGCGATGCTGAAGCAGGCCGGCGTCTCGGGTGTCGCCGTGAGCGTCGACTCTCTCGACGAGGAGGTCCACGACCACTTCCGAGGCGGCGCCCACGCCCTCGAGCGCACGAAGGAGGCGCTCGCACGGCTGCGCGAGCACCGGATCGACTTCGTCGTCCAGACAACGGCCACGCCCCGAAACGCCCCCGAGATCCCCGCGCTCCTCGACTGGGCCGCCGCCGAGGGCGCCGTCTGCTTCAATCTCTACTTCCTGGTGCCGACCGGCCGCGGAGTCGATCTTACGGACCTCGCCCCGCAGCGGATCGAGACTCTGCTCGCCGAGCTGGCCGCGGCCGAGAGCCGCTACCGCGGCACCATGATGGTGCGCGCCAAGTGCGCGCCGCACTTCATGCGCCACGTGCACCACGCCGATCCCGACTCGCCGGTGCTCAGCTACCGCACCCGCTGCCCCTGCGGGATCGACTATTGCCGCATCACGCCCGACGGCAAGCTCACGCCGTGCCCCTACATGCCCACCGAGGCCGGCGATTTGCGGAAGCAGCCCTTCGGGGAGATCTGGTCGGGCTCGCCCGTGTTCGCCGAGCTCAGAAAGCGCGAGCTGGGCGGCCGCTGCGGCCGCTGCGAGTACCGCATGGTGTGCGGCGGCTGCCGCGCCCGCGCGCTCGCGACCACGGGCGACTACCTGGCTGAGGACCCGGGGTGCGTCTACGAGCCGCCCGGAAACGTGCCGCTCGTCGCCCGCAAGACCATAACCTACGGCAGCGCGCCTGTCGCGGCCCTCGCCTGGTCGAAGGAGGCGAGCGAGCGCATGGCGAAGATCCCCTCGTTCGTGCGCGGCGTCGTCATGCAGCGCGTCGAGGACTTCGCCCGCGCGAAGGGCCTCACCACCGTCACGCTGGAGCTGCTTGGCGAGATCCGCCAGTCGATGCCGATCGACTTCTCGAAGCGCCGGCCGTTCTTCCTGAAAGGCGAGTGACTCCGAGGCTTGGCGCTTCCTTTCGTATACGACCGCTATCTCGCCATCCTCAACGAAGGGACGGAGGCGCGGTGAGCCGTGAGACGTTCAAGATCGTCGACGCCTGATCGTCTCGAGCAATCGAACCCTCGGGCGCCGCCACACGTCTTAGAACGCAAGTACCATTCTGCTCGCTGACCTCGGGGGAACCCATGGAAGAGCTCTGGCGGGACGCTCGGTTCGCGGCGCGCACGCTCGTGAAGTCCCCCGGGTTCACCCTGGTCGCGATCGCGACGCTCGCGCTCGGGATTGGCGCCAACACCGCCATCTTCAGCGTCATCCACGCGATCCTGCTGCAGCCTCTGCCCTATCCGCAGGCCGAGCGCCTGGTGTTCCTGACCGAGTGGTCCGAGCAGGTGCCGGAGATGAGCTTCTCGATCGCGAACCTGAAGGACCTGCGCGACCAGAGCACGGTCTTCGAATCGGTGGTGGGCTACAACGGCCAGAACTTCATCCTGAGCGGAGCGGGCGCCGCGGGGTCCGCCGGTGAGGCGGAGCGCGTCAACGGACGCCAGGTCACGTCGGGACTGTTCGCGACCCTCGGCAAGCAGCCGGTCCTGGGCCGGTCCTTCGGCGCCGAGGAGGAAAAGGCCGGCGCCGCGGGCGTCGCCCTGCTGGGCGAGGGCTTCTGGGAGCGGCGCTTCGGCCGGGACAGGAATGTCGTCGGCCGCACGCTGGTGTTGAGCGGAGACTCCTTCACGGTCATCGGCGTGATGCCCAAGACGATGCACAGCAGCTGGAGAAACACCGAGATCTTCACGCCGCTGCTGCGCCTCGAAGACCGCCTTGGCGGCGAGAACAACCGCGGCAACCACCCCGGCATCTACGTGATCGGCCGCATGAAGCCGGGGAGATCGGTGGAGCAAGCCCGTGCCGAGGTCAAGACGATCGCGGCGCAGCTGGCCGAGCGTTACCCCAACTCGAATGCGAAACAGAGCATGACGGCGGAGCCGCTGCACGAGGCCGTGGTCGGCGACCTGCGGCCGGCGTTGATGCTGCTGGTGGGGGCGGTCGCCTTCGTGCTGCTGATCGCGTGCGCCAACGTCGCCAACCTGCTGCTCGCGCGCGCCGCCGATCGGCAGCGCGAGATCGCGGTGCGCCTCGCGCTCGGCGCGCGGCGGGGCCGCGTGCTGCGCCAGCTCCTGACCGAGAGCGTGCTGTTGTCGCTGCTCGGTGGGATCGCGGGTGTGCTCGTCGGGTATCTCGGGCTCGAGGCCCTGCTCGCGTCGTTGCCCGGCAGCGTGCCACGGGCAGACGAGGTCCGCGTCGACGGGGTGGTGCTCGGGGTGACCGCGGCGCTCGCCGTCGTCACCGGCCTCGCCTTCGGCATCGTCCCGGCCTGGCGTGCGCTCTCCACCAGACTCCACGAGCCACTCAAGGAGGCGGGCCGCGGCAGCGTCGGACCGGGGCAGCACCGGGTGCGCAACGCGCTCGTGATCGCGGAAGTCTCGATGGCGCTCGTGCTGCTGGTGGGGGCCGGGCTGATGCTGCGGAGCTTCTACCGTGTGCTCCAAGCCGACGCCGGCTTCCGCTCCGAGGGTCTGGTGATCGCGAACGTGGCGCTGCCGCAGACCGGCTACAGCGAGCCCGCGAAGCGGACCGCGCTTTTCGAGAGAACCCTCGCCGAGCTCGAGGCCCAGCCCGGCGTCAAGGCCGCCGCCGCCACGCTGCCACTCCTTGGCGGGTGGCAGAGCTCCTTCAACGTCGAGGGCAAACCCGAGCCGCCCCCGGGCCAGCGCCCCTCCGCCGACATCGCCCGTGTGAGCCCCGACTACTTCTCGGTCATGGGCATCCGAGTGCTCGAGGGGCGCGTCTTCGAGGACCGCGATCGCGAGGGAGCGCCGCGAGTCTGCATCGTCGACGAGAGCTTCGCACGGACGCACTGGCCGGCTCAGAGCCCGCTCGGCAAGCGCGTCAAGTTCGGGCGGCTCGACAACCCCGACGAGCCGTGGCTGGAAGTGGTCGGCCGGGTCGCCCACGTCAAGAACTACGGCGTCGACGAGGAATCGCGGGTGGAGCTGTACCTGCCGTTCCTGCAGAGCACGGGCAGCGGCTTCACGCTCGTGGTCCGGACCGACAACGCGGCGGGCGTCGCGGCAGCCGGGATGCGTGTCGATCGCGGGGCTCTCGAAGGCGTACGGCCTGCCGGGCCTTCGCGTCGGCTGGCTGGCGACGCGCGACCGCGCGCTGCGCGAGGCCGTCCAGGCGTACAAGGACTACACCACGATCTGCGCGAGCGCGCCGAGCGAACGGCTCGCGGTGGTGGCGCTCAAGAGCGCCGAGCGGCTCGTCGGGCGCTGTCGCGGGATCGTTGCCGCGAACCGGCCGCTGCTGGAGGCGTTCCTGGCGCGTCAGTCAAGAAGCTTCGCCGGGCGGCCGCCCTTCGCCGGCCCGATCGCGTTCGCGCGCTTCCATCCGGGCGACGCCTCTGCGTTCTGCGAGCGGCTGGCCCTGACGGCCGGCGTCATGCTCCTGCCGAGCAGCGTCTTCGAGTGGGGCGACGGCCACGTGCGCTTCGGCTTCGGCCGCACCAGCCTCCCCGAAGCGCTTGCCGCGCTGGAGAGCTACCTCATATCTCGCTGATGGGGCGCGGCCGGCCGAAAAAGTAGCCCTGCGCGTGCGTGAAGCCGCTGCGCATGCACACCTCTGCCTCGCCGGCGGTCTCGACGCCCTCGGCCACCGTGTAGACCAGCAGGTCGCGCGCCACCGTCACGAGCGAGGTCAGCAGCCGCTGCCGCGACTCGAGCGCGGAGTCGATGCCGCGCACGAAGCTCATGTCGAACTTGAGGTAGTGCGGCGGTACTTCCGCGAGCTCGAGCAGCCGCGCCTGCCCGGCGCCGAAGTCGTCGTAGGCGATCCCTACGCCGGCGCGGCTCAGCTGCGTGCGCAGTCGGTCGACGCTCGCGAGGTCCGCGAGCGCGCCCTCGTGGACCTCGAGCGTGAGCCGGAGCTGCGGCCATCTCTCGCGCAAGACCACCACGTCGGGCACCAGCAGGGGGTTCTCCAGCTCGGAGGGGTGGACGTTGACGAACAGGGCCGGGAAGCGCTCCTTCCCGCGCACGAGCTCGAGCGCGTTCTCACGGAACAGGCGGCTCAGCTCGGCCTCGGCTCCCACGGCAGCAGCCACTCGGAACAGCTCGAGCGGCTGCTCGGGCAGGCGGGCGTGGCGCCCGCGCCCGAGCGCCTCGTAGCCGGCGACGGATCCGCTCGGCAGGCTGACGATCGGCTGGAACAGCGTCGTCACCTGCCGCCCCTCGAGCAGCTCCGGCAGCAAGCGCGCTCCCTCGACGAACTGCTCGGGCAGTTTCGTGTCGCCGAGCGAGACGGTCGAGGGCTCGAGGCCGAGCTCCTGGGACTCGTCGAGCTCCTGGCGCCCGACCCTGAACTCCACCTGCGCAAAGTGCAGGATGTCGCCCTCGTTGAGCCGGGCCTCGCCGACGCGCTCGCTGTTGACGAAAGTGCCGTTCTTGCTGCCGAGGTCCCGGACCCACAGCACCGCGTCGCGCAACTCGATCTCGGCGTGCTCCTTCGAGACCGATTCGGAGGCGAGGTACAGCGAGAGCCCGTGGAGCCGCCCGACGCGGAAGGGGAGCGGGTGTACGGCGATGCGCCGAAGCTGGCGTCCGCCCTCGACCAGGCTCTCCAGGTAGAAGCGGACCATTCGCGGCCAAGGTTATCATCCTTCGGCAGTGAGCCCCGCCGCGTGGAGCGCCCGAGGCGCGCGCCTCGTCGCACTCGTTCTCGTGGTCTTGCTGCATCCCGCGGCCGCCCGCGCGCCCGACCCGCGCGAGCGCCTGGCCGCCGAGCTGCGCGGCCTCTACGCCCCGCCCAGGGGCCCGGAGGAGCGCTGGCGCCGGCGCGCGACGGTCCGCCTTCCCGACGGGCGCGAGGTCGAGCGATCGCTGGCCTACCGCGACGACCCGGGCTTTATCGCGGCCGCGTCGTGGCTGGTCGCGAGCCGCGCGCAGGACGACGCCCCGCTCGGCGCTTGGCTGCTGGGCGGCGTGCTCGCGACGCGGCGCGCCGAGGCCGAGCCCGTGCTCGGGCACGCTCTCGCGCACCCGGACGAGCGCGTCGCCTTCGAGGCGGCGCAGGCGCTCGGCACCGCTGGCAGCGCCACGAGCCTTCGCCCGCTCCTGGGCGCCGCGCGTGCGGCGCCATCGGCCGACGTCCGCACGGCCGCGAGCTGGGCGGCCTCCGAGGTCGCGCGCCGCGTGGGGTCAGGTCTCGAACCGAGGAGCGAGCAGGCCAAGCCGAGGAGCGAGCAGGCCAAGACGCCGCTCGCCCCGAGCTTCCGCCGCGGCGTGTCGTGGTGGATGAGCGAGAGCCGGCAGGATCACGGCGCCGCCTCCTTGCGGCGGCTGGCGTCGCTCGGCGTGACGTGGGTGTCGCTCCACACCTGGGACCCGTTGCAACGGGGGCTCCACGAGCCGGTGTTCGCGGACTCGGGCGGACGCCACGGCTTCCGCGACCTCAGGGCTCTCGTCGCGAACGCGCACGCGGCGGGGCTCCGCGTGATGGTGAAGCCGCACCTCGAGATGTCCGGTTTCGAAGCGAGCCAGCAGGAGCGCCTCGTGCTGCGCGGGCCCGATTCGCCCGCCCGGCGCGCGCTCGTCGCGCGCGTCGAAGCGCAGCTCGCCACCGCCGCGCTCGGGCAGCACAACCGCGTCGCCATGCGCAGCAGCCGCGACTGGCAGCGCTGGTTCGAGAGCTACCGCGGCTACATCCTGCCGTTCGCGCGCGAGGCGCAGCAGGCCGGGGCCGACATGTTCTGCGTCGGACGCGAGCTCGACACGAGCGTGGTCGCCCGCGAGGCCGACTGGCGCGACGTGGTCGCGCGCGTGCGGGCCGAGTTCCACGGGCCGCTCACCTACTCTGCGAACTTCGACACCTGGCAGGGGATTGCTTTCTGGGACGCGCTCGACTTCATCGGCGTCTCGGCCTACTTCCCACTCTCCGATCGCGCGGACCCGCAGCTCGCCGAGCTGGAGGCCAGCTGGGAGCGTTTGCTCGCCCCGCTCGCGGCGGCCGCGCGACGCTGGGGCAAGCCCGTGCTCCTGACCGAGGCCGGTTTCCCCTCGATCCCGAACGCCGCACGCGCGCCGTGGCGCGAGGAGCGCGTGACGGCCGACGTGTGGCTGCAGGCGCGCTGCTACGAGGCGACCCTGCGCGCGCTCGCCCGGCAGCCGGCCGTCGAGGGCGTCTTCTTCTGGCTGTGGGAGCGGACCTCCGACCCGCCGTTCCGCGACGCCTCGCACGCGATTGTCGGCAAGCCCGCGAGCTTCTCGATGATGCGCCACTTCGTGGGGGGGCCTGCGTCACGCACCCCAGACCCCTCGCATCGCTCAGGGGAGTGAATCCAGCCTCGGCGACTCCGAGCGGTGCGCGGGAGCCTTCAGCGCGTGGTGGTGGCGGTGCGCGCCTGGCTCGGCTGCACCTCGAACGAGGTGGTGAGCTCGATGTCGGGCCGCATCGAGTGCCAGACCGAGCAGTACTTCTCGCGCGAGAGCTGGATCGCGCGTGCCACGCGGTCCTCGGGAATCTGACCCGTGAGCGTGAAACGCAGGTCGACCTTCAGGATCCGCCTCGGCTCGCTCGGAGCGCGCTCGGCGACCAGGTGCGCGGTCAGGCGCTCGAGCTCGAAGCGGCCGCGGCGGATCACGGCCAGCACGTCCATCGCCATGCAGCCGGCCAGGGCGAAGGCGAGCGTCTCGACCGGGGACGGGCCGGCCACGGGCGGGCTGTCCATCACGATCTCGCGCGCGCCGGAGCGCCCGCGAAGGCGATCGTCGCCGAGCCACTCGAGGTCCAGCACCACGTCCTCCGGCTTCGGCTGCTGCGGCCGAGCCGCGCTCAACGCGTCACCTCGGCGAGTGGCTTCGGCTCGCTCGCGTCCGTCCCGGCCTTGCCGAGCCCGAGCCTGCGGCGGATCTCGGCCTGCACCACGTCGGGGGGGGTTGGCGTGCCGTCGACCCTGACGATCAGCTCCTTCTCGCTCAGCAGGTCGAGGATCGGCTGCGTCTTCTCGCGGTACTCGGCGAGCCGCGTCCTGATCGCCTCGGGCGTGTCGTCGGCGCGCGTCACCAGCCGGCCGCCGCAGTTGTCGCAGATGCTCGGGACGTGCGGGCGTAGCTGGATCAGGTTGTAGTCGAGACCGCAGCTCGAGCACAGCCGCCGGCTCTGGATGCGCTCGATCGCAATCGGTTCCGGGAGCTCGATCGCGATCACCGCGTCGATGTCGTAGTTCTCGAGGAAGAACTCGGTCTGCGCGGCGTTGCGCGGGAAGCCGTCGAGCACGAAGCCGTGGCGCCAGTCGTGGATCTCGAGCCGCCATTTGACGATCTCCGCGACCATCTCGTCGGGAACCAGGCGTCCCTCGTTCATGTAGCGCTGCACGCGGGTGCCGAGCTTGGTCCGGTTCTGGACGTGCCAGCGGAAGATGTCGCCGACGCTGATGTGCACCAAGCCGAAGCCGCGGGCGAGCATGCCGGCTTGCGTCCCCTTGCCGCTGCCCTGGGGTCCCATGATCACGTACTTGTGCACGAGCCGCCTCCCACAGGGGGAAATATGCCGTGTCGGGCGCGCGCGTCCAACGAGCCGGTTGGCCAGAGGGACGAGAAATCCCACGCTTCGCCGCCGGTCGTTCTGCGGTTAGGATCGGACTCGAGGCCGCCTCCGCGGCCTCTTGGCACGAGGAGAACCCGAGAATGCGCTCCGCACTCGTCCTTGCCGCTTGTGTGTCGGCCGCCCAGCTGCACGCCCAGGTCCCGGAGAGCGTGGACCCGGGGCAGATTCCGTACTACAAGCTGATCGCCCCCGGCATCGTCGCCGCGGGCCAGCCCGCGCCGGAGGCGCTGGCGAAGCTCGGCGCGATGGGCTTCAAGACCGTCCTCAACCTGCGCATGCCCAACGAGGGGGGCCCCGCGAACGAGCGGGAAGTCGTCGAAGGCCAGGGCTTGCGTTACGTCTCCGTGCCCATGACTCCGTCCAGCTTCAACCTGGCGGACGTCGAGGCGGTCGAGAAACTGCTGGGCGACCCGGCAGCCGGCCCCATCCTCTTTCATTGCGCGGCCTCCAACCGCGTCGGGGGGACCTGGGCAGCGATCCTGGCGCGACGTGGGAAGAGCCTCGACGAGGCGCTCGCCCAGGGCCGCGTGGCCGGGCTCAAGAGCGCGGCCATGGAAGCGGCCGTGAAGCGCGTGCTCGCGGTTCCGAGTCGCTAGCGTCCCCCTTCGCTTGACAGCCCTTGCTGGCTCCTCTAAAGTCGGTCGTCTGGAAGGCCACTGACACGATGACTCCGCGCGCCACGACCGCTCTTCGGACCGATCGCGGCGGAGCCGTCTGCCGGTGGCGTCCCGTGTTCCATTACTGGCACCCGTAGCGGCGGTCCCCTCTGGGGTCGGCCGCCTCGAGCGGGTTCCCTGGGGATGCGGATCGCGGTTTTCTCGAGCCTCTTCAGGGAAACTGGAGAGGCTTTCGTGCTTCTGGGCAGTCGAACGAGACCGTTCGATAGACGCGCCGCAGGGAGGCGTCCGCGGTGAAGCTCTGTGTGAGCCTCACGGAGGACACCACAGCGGCGGTCGCCGCGCGCATGGCGGAGCTCGCGCCCGTAGCCGATCTCTTCGAGGTGCGTGCGGATCTCATGCGCGACCTGGACCTCCAGGCGCTCATCCGCGCCCGGACCAAGCCGATCCTCTTCACCTGCATGCCCGAGTCCGAGGGCGGCCGCTTCCCGGACAAGGACGCGCTCGCGCGCCGCAAGCTGCTTCGGGAGGCCGTGGAGCGCGGGTTCGACCTGGTGGACGTGGATGCCCGCTCCGGCTTCGACGACGTCGTCGCGTCAAAGGCCGGTCGTGGGCTCGTGCTGTCGTGGCACGACCCGGGTGGCACGCCCGACGATCTCGAGGCGATCTACGAGCGGATGGCGGCCGAGCGCCCCGACATCGTGAAGATCGTGGTCACCGCGCGCTCGGTGCGCGACCTCGGGCGGCTGTTGGCCTTTGCGGCGCATCACGCCGCGGACGCGTCTCCCCGGCTGATCGCGCTCGCGATGGGCCCGCTCGGCGTCGCCTCGCGCATCCTGGGCGGACGCTTCGGGGCGCCGTTTACGTACGCTTCGGCCGCGCCAGGGCGCGAGGCCGCCCCCGGTCAGCTCACCGCGCACGCGCTAGCCGAGTGCTACCGCGTCCGTTCCATCGGGCCAAAGACCCGCGTCTACGGCCTCCTGGGCAGCGACGTGCTGCGCAGCCTTTCTCCGGCGATCCAGAACCGCGCGTTCGCGGAGCGCGGGATCGACGCCGTCTACGTCCCGCTTCAGGCGGAGTCGCTCGCCGCGTTCATGGGGGCGCTTCAAGCGCTCGGCGCGTCGGGGTGGAGCGTGACGCGGCCGTACAAGGGCGCGATGCTGAGCTTTCTCGACTCGGTCACGCCGCCCGCCGCCGAGACGGGGTCGGCGAACACCGTCGTGGTGCAGGACGGCCGGCTCGTCGGCCTGAGCACGGACGGCGACGGAGTCCTCGTGCCGCTGCGCCGGCGGATCGATCCCGCGGGGCGCGCGGTGACGATCCTCGGCGCCGGTGGGGCGGCGCGGGCGGCCGCTTTCGCGCTGGTCCGCGCGGGCTCGCGCGTAACGCTGGTCGCGCGGCGGGCGGAGCAGGCTCGCGAGGTCGCGGCCGCCACCGGCTGCGCCGCCGCCGGGCTCGATGGACTCGCGAAACTGTCGTACGACCTGCTGGTCAACGCGACGCCGGTCGGGTCCGGCGCTTTCCCGGGCGAATCGCCGGTGCCCGTGGGCGCGCTGCGGCGGGGTAGCGTCGTTTTCGACATGGTCTACGAGCCGCGTGAGACGCCGCTCCTCGCCGCGGCGCGCGCGGCGGGCTGCGTCACGATCGACGGCGTCGAGATGCTGGTGGCGCAAGCGGTGGGGCAGTTCGAGGCCTGGACGGGCGTCCCGGCGCCGGTCGAGGCGATGACCGAGGCGGCGGCGAACGCGATCGCCGCGTTGCGGATCGCGGCGCCTTTGGGAGCGGCATCGTGACATCCCGACTCACGCAGGTCCCGCCCGGCGCCCAGTGCTTCGTCGGCGAGGAAGCGCGGCAAAGGCGGCGCATCGAGGAGACGGTCGTCTCGGTCTTCGAGGGCTGGGACTACGAGGAGATCATCCCGCCGCTCTTCGACTACGCCGACGTCTTTGCCGTCGAGGCGCTCGCCTCGAAGACCTACTCGTTCGTGGCGCGCGACGGCAGCCTGCTCGCGCTGCGTCCGGACTTCACGAGCCTCGTCGCGAAGGTCGCCGCCGGCCGGCTGCTCGAGCGCGAGGCGCCGCTGCGGCTCTACTACTCGGGCGAGGTCGTGCGCTACGAACCCGTGAGGGCCGGCCAGAAGAGCGAGCTGCATCAGATGGGGCTCGAGCACCTGGGCGGGGAGGCGCGGGCGGCCGACGCCGAGGTCGTGGCGATCGCCGCCGAGTGCCTCGAGCGGCTGGGCGTCTCCGGGTTCGTGCTGGCGCTCGGCCACGTGGGCGTCTTCGGCGGACTGGTCGAGGCGGCCGGGCTCGCGCCCGAGCGCGTCCTGGCGCTGCGGGATCGCATCGAGTCGAAGGACCCGGCCGGTGTCCGCCAGGTGCTGCAGGGCACGGGCGTCTCGTCCGTGGCCGCGGCAGCGATCGAGCGGCTCACCACACTCAGCGGTGGGCTCGAGGCGCTCGATCCGGCGCTCGAGGCGTTCTCCTCTTGCGCGAAGGCAAGGGCGGCGCTCGACGAGCTGCGAACGGTGGCGCACGCGCTCGACGCCGCCGGGCTGGGCCGCCACCTGGCTGTGGACCTCGGCGAGGTACGCGGGCTCGACTACTACACCGGTCTCGTTTTCCGCGTCTTCGCGCCCGATCTCGGCTTCGAGGTGGGAAGCGGCGGGCGCTACGACACGCTCGTCGCGCGCTTCGGGCGCCCGCTTCCCGCGGTCGGCTTCATGCTGGGCCTCGACCGCGTGGCGCTGCTGCTCGAGCGCCAGGGCCGGGTCGCGCCAATCCCGCGGAGGAGCCCCGAATCGGTGGCCGCTAGCGAGCTCGGCGCGGGGATGGCCGAGGCCGTGGCGCGTCGCGCCCGCGGCGCCCGCATCCGCTTCGGGAACGGAGGCTGGCGGTGAGCCTCACCGTCGCGCTCTCGAAGGGCAAGCTGCTGGCCGGATCGGAGGCGCTCTTCCGGCGCGCGGGCCTGCCCTTCCCGAACGGCGACGGCCGCAAGCTGGTCGTCCCGGCGGGGGAGCTGCGCTTCCTGCTCGTGAAAGACATGGACGTGCCGACCTACGTCGAGTACGGCGTCGCCGACTGCGGCGTCGCGGGCAAGGACGTCCTGCTCGAGACGGGGGCCGACGTGCTGGAGCCGCTCGACCTCGGCTTCGGTCGCTGCCGGGTCGTGGTCGCGAGCCCTGTGGGCCGTGCCTTTGCACCCGACCGTGCAGCGACGACGCGCGTGGCGAGCAAGTACGCGAAGCTCGCCGCAGCGCACTTCCTGGATCGCGGCCTCGGCGTCGAGGTGGTACGGCTCGCGGGCTCGGTCGAGATCGCGCCGGGGCTCGGGCTCGCCGATTGCATCGTCGACGTGGTCGAGACCGGGCGCACGCTCGCCGAGAACGGGCTCGAGGAGGTCGAGACGGTGGCCGAATCCTCGGCGCGGCTGGTCGTCAACCGCGCGAGCTTCCACGCGCGGCGCGCCGAAGTTCAGGACCTCGTGGCGCGACTCCAGGAGGCCTCGCGATGAGGACGATCGCCTATCCAGGCACCGCATACCGCCGCTGGCTGGCGTCGCTCCCCCGCGCGGGCGCTCCGCGCGCGGGTTTGGTCCGAGAAGCAGAGCGCGTGGTGCGCGCCGTGCGTGACGAAGGCGACGCGGCGCTCGTGCGCTTCTCGGAGCGCTTCGACGGCGTGCGCCTCGTCCCCGGCCGCCTGCGCGTGCGCCCTTCCGAGATCCGAGAGCTGGCCGAGCGCGCCGATCCCGCCGTGGTCGAAGCACTTGGGGGCATGGCGCGCCGCATCGAGGCCTTCCACCGGCGGCAGCTCACAGGCGGCTTCCGGCTGCGCACGGCCGACGGCTCGCTCCTCGAGGAGCGGGTCCTCCCGCTCGCCTCCGCGGGTCTCTACGTCCCCGGCGGACGCGGGGCCTACCCGTCGTCGGTGCTGATGGGCGCGATCCCCGCTCGGGTGGCCGGCGTCGGGCGTCTAGTGATCGTCACCCCGCCGCTCACGCTCGAGCGGAACCCGGCGGTCGCGGCGGCGATCGCCGTGGCCGGGGCGGGGGAGCACGTCTACCGCGTGGGCGGCGCGCAGGCGATCGCGGCGCTCGCGTACGGGACGCGCACGATCCCAGCCGTGGACAAGATCATCGGGCCAGGCAACGCGTGGGTCACGGTCGCCAAGCGGCTCGTCCGCGGCCACGTGGAAACCTCTAGCGAGGCCGGTCCGAGCGAGATCGCGATCCTGGCCGACGACAGAGCCGACGCGGGCCACGTCGCGGCGGATCTCCTCGCCCAGGCGGAGCACGGCAGCGGCGACGAGACGGTCGTGCTGGTGACGCCGTCGCGCGCGCTCGCGGCCGAAGTGGTACGGCTCATGGCCGAGGGCCAGCGCTCGGTGGCGAACCGCGCGAGCACGCGCCGCACGCTCGCACGCCACGCTGCCGCCGTTTTGGTGCGGGATCTGGCCGAGGGCGTTCTGGTCGTGAACCGCCTGGCGCCCGAGCATGCCAGCGTGGTGACGCGCGGGGCGTCGCGGGTCGCGCGACAGATCGTCGCCGGGGCCGTTTTCGTCGGCCCCTTCTCGCCAGTGGCCGCGGGCGACTACGGCATCGGCCCGAACCACGTGCTCCCGACGGGAGGGACAGCGCGATTTTCGTCGCCGCTTTCGGTGCGCGACTTCCAGCGCCGCCAGAGCGTCGTCACGCTGACGCGCAACGGCCTGGCGCTCGCGACGGAGGACATCGTGCGCGTCGCGATGGCCGAGGGCTTCCCGGGTCACGCGCAGAGCGTGCTCACGCGCTTCGAGGCCGAATGATGGACCCGCTGCGCCACGTGAAGCCCGCCGTGCGTGCCGTCCGCGCATACACGCTCGCCGAGCGGGACGCGCCCGTCAAGATCAACCAGAACGAGAGCCCCTGGGACCTGCCGAAGGCGCTCAAGCGGCGCGTGCTGGCCCAGGCGCTGGCCCGGCCCTGGTCGCGCTATCCAGCCTTCGACCCGAAGGAGCTGCTCCAGGCGCTCGCAGGCTTCTCGGGCTGGCGCGCCGACGGGATCCTGGCCGGCAACGGCTCGAACGAGCTGATCGAGGCGCTGCTCGTGGTGACCGTCGGCGCGGGAACGCGCGTCGTGATCCCCGAGCCGACGTTCACGCTCTACGCCCTGCTGACGACGATCCTGGGCGGGGAAGCGACACGCGTGCCGATGTCCTCGGATGCGGCCGGCTCGTTCGTCTACGACACGGGCGCCCTCCTCGAAGCGCGTCGCGCGAGCGGCGCGTCGCTCACGGTGGTGTGCTCGCCCAACAACCCCACCGGCACGAGCCTGTCGCTCGCCGAGGTCGAGCGGCTGTGCAGCGACGGGGACGGCCTGGTCGTGATCGACGAGGCCTACCACGAGTTCGCGGGTGTCTCCGTGGTGTCGCTGCTCGCGCGCCACCCGAACCTGGTCGTCCTGCGCACCTTCTCGAAGGCGATGGGGCTGGCAGGCCTGCGCGTCGGCTACCTGCTCGCCTCGCCGGAGCTGGTGCGCGAGGTGAACAAGGCGCGGCTCCCGTACAACGTCAACTTCTTCTCGCAGCTCGCGGCGCTCGCGGCGCTCGAAGAGCGCGAGACGCTCGCGCGCAACGTCCGCCGGCTGATCGCGGGGCGGGAACGCCTGCTGGCCCGGCTGGCCGACGTGCCCGGTGTGCGCGCACACGCCTCGGACGCCAACTTCTTCCTGCTCGAGGTGCTGCAGGCGGAACCGAAGGCCGTCTTCGACGCGATGGCGCGGCGCGGGGTGCTGGTGCGCGACGTGACCGCGTATCCGCTGCTCGCGCGCTGCCTGCGCGTGAGCGTCGGTAGCGACGGGGAGAACGACGCCTTCCTGCACGCGCTCGGGACGGCCCTCGCGGAGGCGGGGGCCTATGCGGAAACGGAAAGGGCGTAGTGGCTGAAATGAAACGGCGCACGGCACGGCGGCCGGCGAAGCGGGCGCGGGCGGCCTCGACCACAGGCTCCCGCATCGCGCGCGTGGAGCGCCGGACGCGCGAGACCGCGATCGTGCTGCTGCTCAACCTCGACGGCCAGGGCCGCTCGCGGATCAAGACGGGCATCGGCTTCTTCGACCACATGCTCACCTCGCTCGCCACGCACTCGCGGATCGACCTCGACGTCCGCTGCAAGGGCGATCTCCACGTCGACGCTCACCACTCGATCGAGGACGTCGGGATCGCTTTGGGCCAGGCGCTGAAGCAGGCGACCGGCGACAAGAAAGGCCTCGTGCGCTTCGGCCACGCCTACGTGCCGCTCGACGAGGCGCTCTCGCGCGCGGTCGTCGACCTCTCCGGCCGGCCCTGGCTCCACTTCGGCGTGCAGTTCCGCGTCCAGCGCATCGGCGACATGCCGACCGAGCTCATCGAGGACTTCTTCTGGGCGCTGGTGGACCACGGTCGTTTCAACCTGCACCTCGACGTGCTGCGGGGCCGCAACAGCCACCACATCGCCGAGACGCTCTTCAAGGCGACGGCGCGCGCCCTGGCGATGGCGGTGGCCCGCGACCCGCGCGTGGTGGGCGTGCCGTCCACGAAGGAGAGCCTGTGATCGCGGTCGTCGACTACGGCATCGGCAACCTCGGCAGCGTGACGAAGGGCCTACGCCGCGCGGGCGCCGAGGTCGAGCTCAGCGGGGACCTGGAAGTCCTGCGCCGAGCCTCGGCGCTGGTACTGCCGGGCGACGCCGCCTTCGCGGCCGCGATGGCCGAGATCGAGAGCCGCGGCCTCTCGCGCGTGCTGCACGAAGCCATCGAGCTGGGGACGCCGCTTTTGGGCATCTGCGTCGGCATGCAGCTTCTCTTCGAGGAGAGCGAGGAGCACGGCTGCCACCGAGGCCTGGGCATCCTGCCGGGCCGGGTGCGGCGGTTCGAGGGCGACCTGCCGGTCCCGCACATGGGCTGGAACACGCTCAGCGCCCGCCGCCCGCATCCCATACTGGAGAGCGTCGAGGACGGAGCGCACGTCTACTTCGTCCACTCCTACTACTGCGACGCGCCGGACGACGTGGTGATCGCCACCTCCGACTACGGGCGCGAGTTCCCCGCGATCGTGGGGCGGGGCAACGTGCTCGGCCTGCAGTTCCACCCGGAGAAGAGCCAGGGTGTGGGTCTGCGGCTTGCCGCCAACTTCGTCCGCAGCGTCGCCTCGCGGAGGGCTCGCCCCCGGAAGATGACCCGCCATACGGAGGGGGCCGCATGATCGTCGTGCCCGCCGTCGACCTGCGCGGCGGCCGCGTGGTGCGGCTCTGCCAGGGGCGCGCGGAGGAGGAGACGGTGTACGCCGGGAGCCCGGCCGAGGTGGCGCGCCGCTTCGAGGCCGAGGGCGCCCGCCGCATCCACCTCGTCGACCTCGACGCGGCTATGGACGGCCTGGCCCAGACGGGCGCCGTCGCCGGCGTGGTGGGCGCGGTGCGGATCCCCGTCGAAGTGGGCGGCGGCGTGCGCACGCTGGAAGATGCGCTTCGCCTGTGGGACCTGGGAGCAGACCGCGTCATCTTCGGCACCGCCGCGGTGTCCCGGCCCGACGTCGTCCGGGCCGCTCTCGCCCGTTTCCCCGAGGCGGTGGCGGTGGCGATCGACGCGCGCGACGGCCGGGTGGCCGCGCACGGCTGGAACGAATCGACCGACGTGGACGCGCTCGAGCTCGCGGCTGCGGTCGAAAGCTGGGGCGTCCTGCGCGTGCAGTTCACCGACGTGCGCCGCGACGGCACGCTGGTGGGCCCCAACCTGGAAGCGCTCGAGGCCCTCGCCCGGCGTACGAGCGTGCGCATCACGGCCGCGGGCGGCGTCTCGGATGCCGCCGACCTCGTGCGCCTCGCCTTGCTCGAGCCGTTCGGGGTGGACGAAGCGATCGTGGGCAAGGCGCTCTACGAGGGACGTGTGACGCTCGCCGGGGCCCAAGAGGCGCTGGCCGTGGCGGGGAGGGCCTGATGCTCGCAGAGCGGCTCATCCCCTGCCTCGACGTGGACCGCGGCCGCGTGGTGAAAGGTGTGCGCTTCGTGTCGCTGCGCGATGCGGGCGACCCGGTCGAGGCGGCCGTCCGCTACGACGCCTGCGGGGCCGACGAGCTCGTGTTCCTCGACATCACCGCGTCCTCGGACGCGCGGCCGATCGTGATCGAGATGGTGCGGCGCGTGGCGGAGGCCGTCTACCTCCCGTTCACGGTGGGCGGCGGCGTGCGGAGCCTGGACGACGCCGAGCTGCTGCTGCGCGCCGGCGCCGACAAGGTGGCGGTCAACACCGCGGCCGTGCACGACCCCGCCCTTCTCGAAGGGCTGGCGCGGCGCTTCGGCTCGCAGGCGATTGTGCTCGCGATCGACGCGCGCGCGAGCGGGTCGAGCTTCGAGGTCTTCATCCACGGCGGGCGTACCGCGACGGGCAAGGACGCCGTCGCGTGGGCGCGCGAGGGCGCCGAGCGCGGCGCCGGCGAGATCCTGCTCACGAGCATGGACCGCGACGGGACCAAGGACGGCTTCGACATCGCGCTGACGCGCGCGGTCGCCGAAGCCGTTCGTGTGCCGGTGGTGGCTTCGGGGGGCTGCGGCAGCGTGGCGCACATGGCGGAGGTGCTCGGTGCCGGCCGGGCGAGCGCCGTGCTCGCCGCGTCCGTGTTCCACTTCGGCGAGATCCGCATCCCCGAGGCGAAGGCGGAGCTCTTGGCGAGAGGCGTGTGCGTGCGGCCGCCGGTCGAGTCGGCCGCCCTCGCCGACGCCGCAGCCGGGGGAGGACGCTGATGTCTGTCACGATGCCGGCGGGCCTCGTCTTCGACGCGAACGGGCTCGTGCCCGTCATCGCGCAGGACCGCGCGAGCGGCGACGTGCTGATGCTGGCCTGGGCCAACGCGGATGCGGTCGCGAAAACCGCCGAGACGGGCCTCGCCCATTTCTGGAGCCGCAGCCGCAAGGCGATCTGGCGCAAGGGCGAGACCTCGGGCCACACGCTCCACGTCGTCGACGCGCGCGCCGACTGCGACAAGGATGCGCTGCTGCTGGTGGTCGAACCCGACGGCCCTGCCTGTCACACCGGCACGCGTAGCTGCTTCGGCGACACGACGCCGACCGCGGCGGGCATGCTGGAGGAGCTGGCACGCGTCGTCCGGCAGCGCGCGCAGCAGCCCTCCGAGGACTCCTACACCGCGCGACTGCTCGCAAAGGGGCCGGGCCAGGTGCTCAAGAAGATCGGCGAGGAAGCGACCGAGCTGGTGCTGGCCGCGAGCGGCGAGAGCGACGAGCGTCTCGCCGCGGAGTCGGCCGACCTGCTGTTCCACCTGCTGGTGGCGCTCGAGCAGCGCGGCGTCCCGCTCGCGAGCGTGATGGACGAGCTGCGCCGGCGGCGGCGCGGGAAATGAGGCGAGCGTGAAGGCGTTGTCCTACGAGGAGTACCAGCGGCTCTCCGAGGGCGGGCTCTCGGTGCCGGTCTTCCGCGAGCTGCCGGGGGACCTACGCACACCCGTCTCGGCCTTCCTGTCGCTCGCCGCGCGCGCCGAACGGGCGTTCCTGCTGGAGAGCGTCCTCGGCGGCGAGCGGCTGGCGCGCTACTCGTTCCTCGGCCGCGATCCCGTCGCGCGACTCGAGGTACGCGGCGGCGCGGTCGTGGTCCACGACGCCTCGGGCTCGCACGAGCAGACGGCCGGCCTGATGGGCGCTCTGCGCGAACGGCTGGTGCCGCCCCCCGCCGAGGTCCCCGGCCTGCCGCGCTTCACCGGCGGCGCCGTCGGCTACTTGACCTGGGACGCGGCGCGCCTGTTCGAACGGCTCCCCGACCACCACGGCGCGGCGCGAGGGACCGTTGCGTCCTTTTCCTTCTACCGCTCGCTCGTGGCGTTCGACCACGTGCGGCAGCGGCTGGTGCTGATCGCACTCGCCAGCCCCGGCAGCCGCACGGAGTACGATCGCGCGAAGCAGGTGCTCGACGGCTTCGAGCAGGACCTCGGCTGGGAGCGCCGGCCTTCGGACGCCCGCCGCGAAGCACAGCCACCCGCGCTTCCGCTCACCGACGGCCAGCGCTTCCGCGACGCCGTGCTCGCCGCCAAGGAGCACATCGCGCGCGGCGACATCTTCCAGGTCGTGCTCTCGCGCCAGCACACGGTCGACTGCGCCCTCGACCCGTTCACCGTGTACCGTGCGCTGCGCATGATCAACCCGTCGCCCTACATGTACTTCCTGAAGGAAGGCGAGACGAAGATCGCCGGCGCGTCGCCCGAGATGCTGGTGCGTGTCGAGGGCCAGCGCGTCGAGGCGCGCCCGATCGCCGGGACGCGTCCGCGCAACGACGGCCGCTCCGACGACGCGATTGCGCGCGAGCTGCTCGCCGACGAGAAAGAGCGCGCCGAGCACCTGATGCTCGTGGACCTCGGCCGCAACGACCTCGGGCGGGTATGCCGCTTCGGCAGCGTGCAGGTGGCGGAGCTGATGAAGGTCGAGCACTACAGCCACGTGGCGCACATCGTGAGCTCGGTCGTGGGCGAGCTCGGCGAAGGGCGGGACGCGCTCGACGCGCTCGCGGCGACGTTTCCGGCCGGGACGCTCTCGGGCGCCCCGAAAATCCGCGCAATGCAGATCATCGACGAGCTGGAACCGCTCGCGCGCGGGCTCTACGGCGGGGCGCTCGGCTACATCGACCTGCGCGGCAACCTCGACTTCTGCATCGCCATCCGCACGCTGCTGATGCGGAACGGCCGTGCCACGCTCCAGACGGGCGCCGGGATCGTGGCGGACTCGGATCCGGCGAGCGAGGAGCGCGAGACCGAGGCCAAGGCGCAGGCGCTCTTCGAGGCGCTCGCGATGGCGGGAGGGCTCGCATGATCCTGCTCGTCGACAACTACGACTCGTTCACCTTCAACCTCTACCAGTACCTGGGTGAGCTCGGTGCTGAATTGAAGGTCGTCCGCAACGACGCGCTCTCGGTCGACGAGGCTCTGGCGCTCGGGCCCGAGAAGATCGTGATCTCGCCGGGCCCGGGCACGCCCGACGAGGCGGGCATCAGCCTCGAGCTCGTGCGGCGCTCGCCGGTGCCGCTGCTCGGCGTCTGCCTCGGGCACCAGGCGCTCGGCCAGGCGTTCGGCGGCAAGGTCGTGCGCGCGGCCAAGCTGATGCACGGCAAGACCAGCGAGATCCGCCACGACGGGCGAACGATCTTCGCGGGCTTGCCGGACGTGTTCACGGCCACGCGCTACCACTCGCTCGTGGTGGCACCGGAGAGTGTTCCCGACTGCCTCGAGGTGTCGGCCTGGACAGACGGCGGCGTCGTGATGGGCCTGCGGCACCGCGAACGTCCGCTCGAGGGCGTGCAGTTCCACCCGGAGAGCATCCTCACGACCGCGGGCAAGGACCTGCTGCGGAACTTCCTTGGGCTCGGCGCGAAAGTGAGCATCAAGCGCCACCTCGCGAAGGTAGCGCGGGGCGAGCGTCTCGGCGAGGACGAGGCCGCCTCCGCGATGGGCGCGATCATGGACGGCGAGGCGACGCCCGCGCAGATCGGCGCGCTGCTCGCGGCGATGGCAGCGCGCGGCGAGAGTGAGGACGAGGTGACGGGCTTCGCGCGCACCATGCGGGCGCGAGCCGTGCCGCTCACGTCGCGGGGCGCCGTCGACACCTGCGGCACCGGAGGCGACGGCGCCGGTACCTTCAACATCTCGACCGTGGCGTCGTTCGTGGTGGCCGCCTGCGGCGTGCCTGTGGCCAAGCACGGCAATCGCTCGGCCAGCGGCACCTGCGGCTCGGCCGACGTGCTCGAGGCGCTCGGGATCCGGATCGACGCGCCCACGGCCACCGTCCAGAAGGCGCTCGACGACGTCGGCTGGACCTTCCTGTTCGCTCCGCGCTTCCACGCCGCGACCCGCCACGCGGTGGCGCCGCGCAAGGAGATGGGTGTGCGCACCGCCTTCAACCTGCTCGGCCCGCTCACGAACCCGGCGCGGCCGGAGGCGCAGTTGGTCGGCGTGCCGAAGGCGGAGCTCGCGCCTTTCATCGCCCGCTGCCTGCAGCGGCTCGGGACGAAGCGGGCCTGGGTCGTGAACGGCAGCGGGCTCGACGAGCTGACCCTCGCCGGGCCCACCACCGTCGCCGAAATCGACGGCGAGACGGTCCGCAGCTTCACGATCGGGCCGGAGGACGCCGGCCTCGCGCCGTCGCCGCTCGAGTCGCTCCGCGGCGGGGACCCGCAGGCGAACGCGGCGATCGCGCGTGACGTGCTCTCGGGCGCCCCGGGGCCGAAGCGTGACGTCGTGCTGTTGAACGCCGCCGCGGCGCTCGTGGTGTCCGGCAAGGCGGAGAACCTCCGCGCCGGCGAACGGCTCGCAGCCGCGGCCATCGACGACGGACGCGCCAAAGCACTCGTGGATCGCGTGCGGGAGGCTCTCGCATGAGCGGCAGGACCCAGTCAGCAGGTGTCCTCGACGCGATCCTCGCGCGCACGCGCCAGAGCCTCGAACGCGAGAAGCTGCGGCGCCCGCTCGACCGCGGCCACGCCGACGTGACGGGGGCGCCACGCGTGCGCCCGTTCGCGGCGGCCCTCGCGCGGCCGGGCCCGATCTCGGTGATCGCCGAGCACAAGCGCCGCTCGCCGTCGCGGGGCGCCATTCGCGAGGACTTGGGGCCGGCAGACGTCGCGCGGCGCTACGAGGCGGCGGGCGCCTCCGCGCTGTCGGTCCTGACGGACGAGCCCTTCTTCGGTGGACGCCTGGCCCACCTCACGGAGGCGCGGTCGGCGACCGGGCTCCCGGCGCTGCGCAAGGACTTCATCCTCGACCCCTGGCAGATCTGGGAGGCGCGGGCCGCGGGCGCCGACGCCGTGTTGTTGATCGTCGCCGCGCTCGAAGACGCCGAGCTGCGCGAGCTGCTGGGCGAGGCTTGCGCCGTCGGGGTGGACGCGCTCGTCGAGGTGCACGAGCGCGCCGAGCTCGAACGCGCGCTCTTGGCCGGCGCACGGCTCGTAGGCGTCAACAACCGCGACCTGCGGACGCTCGCGGTGTCGCTCGAGACGTCGCTCGCGCTGGTGGCGGCGATCCCGGACGACGTCGTGGCGGTCGCCGAGAGCGGCATAAGGAGCCGTGACGACCTGAAGCGGCTGCGCGGTGCGGGCTTCGATGCGTGTCTCGTCGGCGAGCACCTGATGGCGTCGCCCGACCCGGGCGCGGCGCTGCGTCGACTCCGGGAGGACGCCTCGTGACCGCGGAAAGCCGGGTCCAGGAGGTCACGCGAGGCGGCCGTCTGCTCGTGAAGATCTGCGGGATCACGACGCCGGAGGACGGGCAGCTCGCCGTGAGCGCGGGCGCCGACGCGGTCGGGTTCGTCTTCTGGTTCATGAGCCCGCGCAAGGTGGACCCGGCGCGGGCCGCGGCGATCGCGCGCGAGCTGCCCGCCTCCGTCCTGCGCGTCGGTGTCTTCGTGGACGCACCGCGCGACGAGATGCGACGGATCTCCGACGAGGTGGGCCTGGACCTGCTGCAGCTCCACGGCGAAGAGCCGGTCGAAGCCCTCGCCGACCTGCCGCGGCCCGCGCTCAAGGCCGTGCGTGTCGGAAAGCACTTCGCGCCCGAGGAGGCGCTCCTTTATGCCAGCCGGGCGGCCGGAGTGGTGGTCGACACGCGCCTGCCAGGCGAGACGCAGCTTCCGGGCGGGACCGGGGTCCCGTTCGACTGGTCACTGGTGACGGAACTGGCCGATCGCGTCGGCTTTCTCATGCTGGCGGGCGGCCTCGCGCCGGAGAACGTGGCCCAGGCCGTGCGCGCCGTGCGTCCTCATGCGGTCGACGTGTCGAGCGGCGTCGAGCGCGTGCCAGGCCGCAAGGATCCCGCGCGCGTCCAGGCCTTCGCCGAGGCGGCGCGAGCGGCCTTCGCTTCGCTCGGTCCGGGCGCCGCCCGCGCTGCGCGAGCTCCGGCGAGGAGCGACACGAAATGATCACACCCACGAGCGTGCCCCGGCACGCAGACCTCTGGCCCGACGCCGCGGGACACTTCGGCCCCTACGGCGGGCGCTACGTGCCCGAGACGCTGATGGAGCCGCTGCGCGAGCTCGAGCTGGTCTGGCACGAGGCCCGGCGTGACCCCGGCTTCGAGGTCGAGCTCGCTCGCCTGCTGCGCGACTACGTGGGCCGGCCCACGCCGCTCGGCTTCGCGACGCGGCTGTCCGAGCGACTCGGCTGCCGTGTCTGGCTCAAGCGCGAGGACCTGTGCCACACCGGCGCCCACAAGATCAACAACGCGATTGGCCAGGCGCTGCTCGTCAAGCGCATGGGCAAGACGCGCGTCGTGGCCGAGACGGGCGCCGGTCAGCACGGCGTCGCGACCGCGACCGTGTGCGCGCTGATGGGCCTCGAGTGCGTGGTCTACATGGGCACCGAGGACATGGCGCGCCAGGCGCCCAACGTCGCGCGCATGCGCCTGCTCGGCGCCGAGGTGCGCGGGGTCGACTCGGGCACGCGCACGCTCAAGGACGCGATCAACGAGGCGATGCGCGACTGGGTGACGAACGTGCGCAGCACGCACTACCTGCTCGGGTCGGTGCTGGGCGCCCACCCCTACCCGGCAATGGTGCGCGACTTCCAGGCCGTGATCGGACGCGAGGCCCGCGCGCAGGTGCTGGGGGCCGACGGCAAGCTCCCCGATTGGCTGGTGGCGTGCGTCGGCGGCGGCTCGAACGCGATCGGCCTGTTCTTCGCGTTTCTCGACGACCCCGGCGTGAGAATGGTCGGTGTCGAGGCGGGGGGCCGTTCATCGGAACCCGGACAACACGCCGCCCGCCTGGCGGGTCAGCTCGCTCCCCCGAGCGAAGCGGGGGGTCTGGGGGGTGCGGCGCAGCAAGTCGGAAGCAGCGGGCTGCGGAGCGAGGTGGGATTCACTCCCCCGAGCGAAGCGGGGGGTCTGGGGGGTGCGGCGCAGCAAGT
>Ga0247727_10004059_pt1 | contig 31510 bp, 27 predicted proteins | sample WisWelCaveWW1625_FD_202498 | JGI IMG/M metagenome (GOLD analysis project Ga0247727, IMG submission 202498) | Biofilm microbial communities from Wishing Well Cave, Virginia, United States - WW16-25 | ecosystem: Environmental > Aquatic > Deep subsurface > Groundwater > Cave microbial mat | place... | reverse complement strand
CCAGCATCGCGGCGCTGCGGCCGCTCGTGGCACGGGGCGTCAAGCCCGACTGGGTGGCCGGCCACAGCCTCGGCGAGTGGAGCGCCCTCGTGGCGGCCGGGGCGCTCTCGCTCCAGGATGCGCTCCGCAGCGTGCGCCGGCGCGGCCAGTACATGCAGGAGGCGGTGCCCGTCGGAACCGGGGCGATGGCGGCGATCCTCGGGCTCGACCTCGCCGCGATCGACGCGGCGTGCCGCGAGGCCGCGCAGGGGGAAGTGGTCTCGCCCGCGAACGTGAACTCGCCGGGGCAAGTGGTGATCGCCGGACACAAGGCCGCGGTCGAGCGGGCCGCCGAGATGTGCAAGGCGGCAGGAGCGAAGCGGGCGGTGCCGCTGCCGGTGTCCGCGCCTTTCCACTGCGCCCTGATGCAGCCGGCGCAGGACCGGCTGGCTCCCGAGCTGGCGGCTCTCGCCTTTCACGACCCGGTCCCGCCGCTCGTCAACAACGTCGACGCCGAGGTCGTGCGCGACGCTGCTACGTGCCGGGCCGGTCTCGTGCGGCAGATCTCGGGCACGGTGCGCTGGCAGGAGGCGGTCGAGCGCCTCGCGCGCGAGGGTGTCACGACCTTCGTCGAGGTGGGGCCAGGAACGGTCCTGAGTGGGCTGGTGAAGAAGATCGCCAAGGGTGCGCGGGTCCTGAACGTGGACACGAAACACTCGCTCGAGGCTACGGTCGCCGCCCTGCGGGCGGGCGCGGAGGGATGATGGGGCGGCTCGAAGGCCGGGTCTCGCTGGTGACGGGCGCCTCGCGCGGCATCGGCCGCGCGATCGCGCAGGCGTTCGCCGGGGAGGGGGCCCATGTCGTGCTGGCCGCGCGTGACGCCGCGAAGCTCAGCGAGGCGGTCGCGGAGATCCAGGCCAAGGGCGGCAAGGCCGAGGCGCTCGCGCTCGACGTAGCCGACCGTGCGTCGGTCGAGGCGGGCGTAGCGCGGATCGTGGCGGCGCACGGCCGGATCGACCACCTGGTCAACAACGCCGGCGTGACACGCGACAACCTGCTGCTGCGGATGAAAGATGCCGAGTGGCAGCAGGTGCTGGACACGAACCTGACCGGCGCCTTTCTCTGCACCCAGGCCGTGCTCAAGCCGATGCTGAAGCAGAAGAGCGGCCGCATCGTCACGATCACGTCGGTCGTCGGCCTCGCCGGCAACGCAGGCCAGGCCAACTACGCCGCGAGCAAGGCCGGGCTCATCGGGTTCACCAAGTCGGTCGCGCGCGAAGTCGCCTCGCGCGGGATCACCGCGAACGCGATCGCCCCCGGCTTCATCGAGACCGACATGACCGCCGCGATGACCGAGAAGGCGCGGGAAGTGGTGCTCGGTGCCATCCCGCTCGGGCGGGTCGGCCGGCCCGAAGAGGTGGCCGGGGCCGCTCTGTTCCTGGTGTCCGACGCCGCCGCCTACGTCACCGGCCAGGTGCTCGCCGTGGACGGCGGCTTCCACATGTAGAATCTCATCTCTCCCCGGCGCCCGTGGGCGAGGGGGACCTTTCCGGAGGAACCTTCGAATGGAGCCTGTTGCCGATCGCGTCAAGAAGATCATCGTGGACCAGCTGGGCGTCGAGGAGGAGACCGTCACGCCGGAGGCTTCGTTCGTCGACGATCTCGGCGCCGACAGCCTCGACACCGTGGAGCTGGTGATGGCGCTCGAGGAGGAGTTCGGGGTCGAGATCCCGGACGAGGACGCCGAGAAGATCACCCGCGTCAAGGAAGCGATCGACTACATCGAGAAGCACTCGGGCAAGAAGTAGCCCGAGAGACGGCCGAGGACGCCACGTGACCCCCAAGCGCAGGGTCGTCGTCACCGGGGTGGGGCTCGTGTCCCCGTTGGGCATCGGCACCGAGGAAACCTGGCAGGCTCTCCTCGCGGGCCGTTCCGGGGCCGGGCCGATCACCCTCTTCGACGCTTCTCAGCACTCGACCCGCTTCGCGTGTGAGGTGAAAGGCTTCGACCCGCTGCGCTTCATCGACAAGAAGGACGTCAAGAAGGTCGACCGCTTCATCCAGTTCGCGATCGGAGCGGCGCAGTTCGCGCTCGCGAACAGCGCGCTCCAGATCACGCCCGAGCTTGCGCCCCGCGTGGGCGTCTACATCGGGAGCGGCATCGGCGGCTTCGCCACGATCGAACGTGAGCACACGGAGCTCTTGAAGGGCGGGCCGCGCCGGATCAGCCCCTTCTTCATCCCCGCCGCGATCGTCAACCTGGCCTCGGGCTGGGTCTCGATCCGCAGCGGGGCGAAGGGCCCGAACTCGGCCACGGCCACCGCCTGTACCAGCGGCGCCCACGCCGTGGGCGACTCGTTCCGGCTGATCCAGCGCGGCGACGCGGACGCGATGATCGCGGGCGGCTCCGAGGCGGCGATCACGCCGCTCGGCGTCGGCGGCTTTTGCGCGATGCGCGCGCTCTCCACGCGCAACGACGCCCCCGAGAAGGCGTCGCGGCCTTTCGACAAGGACCGCGACGGCTTCGTGATCGGCGAGGGCTCCGGCATCCTGGTGCTCGAAGAGCTCGAGCACGCGCGGGCGCGCGGGGCCAGGGTTTACGCCGAGCTCGTCGGCTACGGCATGTCGGGCGACGCCTTCCACATCTCGGCCCCGAGCGAGGACGGCGACGGCGGCGCGCGCGTGATGCGGGCGACGCTCGAGGACGCGGGTGTCGCGCCGGAGGTGGTCGATTACATCAACGTGCACGGCACCTCGACGCCGCGCGGCGACGTGGTGGAAGTGATCGCCACCAAGACGGTCTTCGGCGACCACGCGCGCAAGCTGGCGCTCTCCTCCACGAAATCGATGACCGGTCACCTGCTGGGTGCGGCGGGCGGCCTCGAGGCGGGGATCGCTGCGCTCGCGCTGCGCGACCAGGTGGTCCCGCCGACGATCAACCTCGAGAACCCCGATCCCGAGTGCGACCTCGACTGCGTGCCGCACCAGGCGCGCAAGGCGACGCTGCGCTATGCGCTCAGCAACTCGTTCGGTTTCGGCGGGACGAACGGCGCGTTGCTGATGAAGCGCTACGATGGCTGACGGGACGCGCACATGAAGATCGTCGTCTGCATCGAGCAGGTCCCGGACACCGAGACACGCGTTCGCGTCGGCGCGAGCGGCAGCGCCATCTCGGAGGCGGACGTCCAGAGCTGGATCGTCTCCCCCTACGACGAGTTCGCGATCGAGGAAGCGCTGCGGATCAAGGAGGCCAAGGCCGGCGAGGTCGTCCTGGTTACGGCAGGCCCCGAGCGTGCGCAGGCGGCGCTGCGGACCGGTCTGGCGATGGGGGCCGACTCGGCGCTTCACGTCAAGGACGCGGCGCTCGACGCGACCGACACGCTCGGCACGGCGCGTGCCCTCGCTGCGGCGATCCGGACGCTCGGGCCCGTCGACCTCGTGCTGTGCGGCCAGCAGGGCGTGGGCGGCGACCACAGCCAGATCCCCGGTATGCTGGCGGAGCTTCTCGACCTGCCGCAGGTGACGGTCGCGGTCAAGATCGAGATCGGCGAGGGCGAGGCGACGGTCGAGCGGGAAATCGAGGGCGCGCGTGAGACCTGGACGACGCCGCTGCCGGCGCTGATCTCGGCGCAGAAGGGCCTCAACGAGCCGCGCTACGCCAACCTCAAGGGCATCATGGCGGCGAAGAAGAAGCCGTTCCAGGTGCTCGATGCCGCCGCCCTCGGGCTCGATGGGGCCGCACTCGCGCCCAAGCTGCGCGTCCTACACCTGGAAATGCCGCCGCCGCGGCCGCCCGTACGCATGATCGAGGGCGATCCGGTGACGCAGGCGAAGGAGCTCGTGCGCTTGCTCCACGAAGACACGAAGGTGATCTGAGCGTGCCCGTGATCCTCACGTTCGCCGAGCAGCGGGAAGGCCGGCTCCGCCGCGCCGCGCTCGAAGCCGTCTCGGAGGCTCGTCGGCTGGCCGGGCCGCTCGCTGCTACGGTCACGACCGTTGTCGTCGGCCCCGGTTCTGAAGCCCTGGCCTCCGAGCTCGGTGCCCAGGGCGCCGACCGTGTCTTCGTGTTCGACGATCAGGCTCTCGGTGCCTATGCGACCGAGTCGTACGCCCGGGCCCTCGCCCAGGTGATCACGCAGACGAAGCCGTCGGTCGTGTTCGTCCCGTTCACGGCGATGGGCAAGGACCTGGCGCCGCGCGTGGCGGCACGGGTCGGCGCCGGGCTGGCGTCGGACTGCGTCGCGCTCGAGACGAAGGACGGCCGGCTCGTCGGCCGCCGCCCGATGTACGCCGGCAAGGCCTACGCCACGGTCGAGTGGGCCGGGGAGCCGCAGATGGCGACGCTGCGCCCGAACGTCTTCCCGCTGGGACCGGTGGATGCCTCGAGGCCGGTCGAGGTCGTGCGCGGCTCGGTCGACACCGCGTCGCGTGCGAGGGTCACGGCCGTGACGGCCACGGCGCAGGGCCGCGTCCAGTTGAGCGAAGCGCAGATCATCGTCTCGGGCGGCCGGGGCCTCAAGGGACCGGAGAACTTCCACCTGGTCGAGAGCCTGGCCGAGGCGTTCGGGGCCGCGGTCGGCGCGTCACGCGCCGTGGTCGACGCGGGCTGGGTCGACCACCAGCTGCAGGTGGGGCAGACCGGGCGCACCGTCTCGCCGTCGCTCTACGTCGCGTGCGGGATCAGCGGCGCGATCCAGCACCTGGCCGGCATGTCGTCGTCCCGGTACATCGTGGCGATCAACAAGGACAAGGACGCTCCGATCTTCAAGGTCGCCGACTACGGCGTCGTGGGGGACCTGTTCGAGATCCTGCCCCGGCTCACCGAAGCCGCGAAGGCCCACCGGGCCTCGCGTGGCTGACCGAGGAGCCGTCGAGGTGCTGTGATGGCCGTGCTGGCGGTCCTGCAATCCGTTCTGGTCGCGGCCTTGACGGCGATCGCTTTCGGGTTCATGGCGGTCCAGCTCCGGCGGCTGGCCGTCCTCATCGCCACGGGAACGCCCGGCGACGAAACGCTGACCGACGCCGCCGGCGAGCGCTTCGCGAAGCTCGTGAGCTTCTCGCTCGGCCACCGCAAGGTCAAGGAGGACTGGGGCGCCGGGATCCTGCACGTGGTCTTCCTCTACGGCTTCTTCGTGCTGGGGATCGGGCACCTCGAGGTGATCCTCGAGGGTCTGACCTCCTTCCTGCTCGCGTTCGGGGGACGGTCGTTCGCGTACGCACGGGTGCTGCCCGCGGGAGCCACGGGCGTCTATCACCTGAGCCAGGACGTCTTCGCAGCGGCGGTGCTCGTCGCGGCCGGTATCGCCCTGGCGCGCCGGTTCGTGGGCCGGCCCGCGCGCCTGCTGCCGCGATCACAGGACGGCGAGCGGATCCTGTGGTTCCTCGTCGCCCTCTACGCGACGTTCTTCCTGCTCGCGAGCGCGAGCCTGCTTCTGAGGCAGCGCCTGGGCGAAGCGCCTTCCTTCTCCTTTGCCCAGCCGTTCACCTCGATGCTGGCGGGTGCGCTCTCGTTCCTCGCGACGCCGTCGGCGGAGGCGGTCCGCGGTCTCGGCTTTTGGGCGCACACGCTCGTGTTCCTCGGTTTCGGCGCCTACCTGCCGACCACGAAGCACATGCACCTCGTGTTCGCTTGGCCGAACCTCTACTTCTTCCGGCGCGAGCGCTACGGCCTGCCGCCGCGCATCGACTTCGAGAAGACCGAGAAGTTCGGGATCGACCGCGTCCAGGAGTTGCCCTGGAAGAGCCTGCTCGACTCGTTCGCGTGCACCGAGTGCGGCCGCTGCAACACGGTCTGCCCCGCGCACGCCACCGGCAAGCCGCTGATGCCGATGAAGGTCCTCCGCGACGTCAAGCTCAGCCTGCGCGACCACAACGCGGCCGACATCCTGCGCTTCCGCGACGCGCGTGGTCGCCCGCTCCCGGGCAAGGCCGAGGAGGAACAAGCGCTCACCCCGAAGACCCCGCTCGTCTCGGAGGCCGAGATCGACCGCTCGCGGCCGGGTGTCGTGCGCGAGGACGGCGGCTACGCCGAGGTGGACGGGCAGGTCCACGTGGACGAGCTGTGGGCCTGCACCACGTGCGCGGCCTGCGTCCAGGCGTGCCCGGTGCTGATCGATTCGGTGCCGGGGACGCTGATCGGCCTCCGCCAGGGCCTCGTCATGATGGAGTCACGCTTCCCGCAGGAGGCCACGAACGCATTCAGGGGCCTCGAGACGAAGGGCAACCCCTGGGGCCTCGGCCCCGACCGCCGGATGGACTGGGCCGAAGGCCTCGACGTGCCGCTCATGAGCGAGCAGCGCGGGCGCGAGGTGGAATACCTGCTCTGGGTGGGCTGCGCCGGGGCCACCGATCCGCGCGCGCGCAAGACGAACCAGGCCCTGGTCCGGATCCTGAAGGCGGCGGGGGTCGACTTCGCGACGCTTGGGACGGAGGAACGCTGCACCGGCGACCCGGCCCGCCGCCTCGGCAACGAGTACGTGTTCTCGCAGCTCGCCCAGGAGAACGTCGCGACGCTGAAGCCGTACCGTTTCCGCAAGGTGCTCGTGACCTGCCCTCACTGCCTCAACAGCCTCGGCAAGGACTACCGCGAGCACGGCGGGAGCTACAGCGTCGTGCACCACTCGCAGCTGCTGTCCGAGTTGCTCGCGGCCGGCCGGATCCCGCTCGACCTCGCGAAGGCGAGCGACGAGCTGGTGACGTTCCACGACCCCTGCTACCTCGCCCGCTACAACGACACGGTCGAGCCGCCGCGCGAGGTGTTGACGCGGATCGGCGTGAGGGCGGTCGAGATGTCGAACAGCGGGAAGAACGGTTTCTGCTGCGGGGCCGGCGGCGGACGCATCTTCCTCGAAGAGCGCATCGGCAAGCGCGTGAACGTCGAGCGCACCGAGCAGGCCCTCGCCACCGGAGCGACGACGGTGGCCGTCGGCTGCCCCTTCTGCATGACGATGATTACCGACGGCACGAAAGCCAAGGGCGTCGACGAACAGGTGAAGGTGAAAGACCTGGCGGAGCTGGTGGCGGAACGCCTGCGGCCGCAGGCTCCGTAGTCGAGCATCCCGGAACTGGCTCTCGACTCCTCAAGGGGGGCTCTCGCGTGGAGCACGAAGAGGCCGTCAACCTCACGTGCTAAGCTGGCTCGTTTTCGAACACCTATGGCTGATTACAACTTCCAGGAGATCGAGACGCGCTGGCAGAAGACGTGGGCTGACAGCGGGGCTTTCGAGGTCAGCGAGGACCCGGCGCGGCCCAAGTTCTACTGCCTCGAGATGCTGCCCTATCCCTCGGGCGACATCCACGTCGGGCACGTGCGCAACTACTGCATCACCGACGTGATCTCGCGCTGCAAGACGATGCGGGGGATGAACGTGATGCACCCGATCGGCTGGGATGCGCTCGGCCTGCCCGCCGAGAACGCCGCGATCAAGAAGGGGATCCATCCCGAGAAGTGGACCCGCGGCAACATCGCGTCGATGAAGCGGCAGCTCCAGCGGCTCGGTTTTAGCTATCCCTGGAGCCGCGAGATCGCGACCTGTGACGCGGAGTACTACCGCTGGAACCAGTGGTTCTTCCTGCGCATGCTCGAGAAGGGGATCGCCTACCGCGCGAAAGCCCCGGTCAACTGGTGCCCGTCCTGCCTCACGGTGCTCGCCAACGAGCAGGCCGAGGGCGGCCTGTGCTGGCGCTGCAAGAACCCGGTCGAGCAGCGCGAGATGGAGCAGTGGTTCCTCCGGATCACCGCCTACCAAGACGCTCTGCTCGACGACATGGCCCAGCTAAAGGCCTGGCCCGAGCGCGTGCTGCAGCAGCAGCGCAACTGGGTCGGCAAGTCACATGGCGCGCTGGTCAACTTCCCGGTCGAGGGGTTCCCGCCGATCCGGATCTTCACGACGCGCATCGACACGATCTGCGGCGCGACCTTCATGGTGCTGGCGCCCGAGCACCCGATGGTCGACGGCCTGCTCGCCGGGCTCGAGGATGCCGCCACGCGCAGGGAGCAGATCGCAAGGCTGCGCGCCCAGGACCGGCGCGCGCGCCTCGAAGGCCGCGTCGAGAAGGAAGGCGTCTTCACGGGGCGCCACGCGACGAACCCGTTCACGAACGAGAGGATCCCGGTATGGGTCTCTAACTTCGTCCTCATGGGCTACGGCACGGGCGCGATCATGTCGGTCCCCGCGCACGACCAGCGTGACTTCGAGTTCGCGCGCAAGTACGGCCTCCAGGTGCGCGTGGTGATCCAGCCTGAGGGGGAGCGTCTCGACGGCGCCACCCTGGCCGCCGCGTACGACGGCCCGGGGCGGGTCGTGAACAGCGGCGAGTTCGACGGCCTGCTCGCCGAGGACGCGATCCCCAGGATGGCCGCGTGGGCGGCGACGAAGGGCATCGGCAAGGCCACCGTCACCTATCGCCTCAAGGACTGGCTGATCAGCCGCCAGCGCTACTGGGGCACGCCGATCCCGGTCGTCTACTGCGACAAGGACGGCCGGCAGCCGGTGCCCGACGCCGAGCTGCCGGTCCTGCTGCCCGAGGACGCGCCTTTCACGGGCGAGGGCGGCAACCCGCTCGAGAAGGTCCCCGCATTCGTACTTGCCCGCTGCCCGAAGTGCGGCGGGAAGGCCCGGCGCGAGACCGACACGATGGACACGTTCGTGGATTCGTCCTGGTACTTCTATCGCTACCTGTCGCCCCGGAAGGACGACGGTCCCTTCGACGCGGCCGCGGTGAAGTACTGGTTCCCGATCGACCTCTACGTGGGCGGCATCGAGCACGCGATCCTGCACCTCGTGTACTCGCGCTTCTGGACCAAGGTGATGCGCGACCTCGGGCTCGTCACGCTCGACGAGCCCGTCACGCGGCTCTTCCCGCAGGGGATGGTCCACAAAGACGGCGAGGTGATGTCCAAGTCCAAGGGCAACACGATCGCCCCCGACGACGTGGTCGCGCGCTACGGCGCCGACACGCTGCGGCTCTACATCCTGTTCGCGGCTCCGCCCGAGCTGGCGATGGACTGGAGCGAGTCGGGCATCGAGGGGCCGCACCGCTTCCTGCTGCGGGTGTGGCGTCTCCTCGACCGCCACGCCGAGGCGTTCGCGCGTGAGCCGCGCACGCCGCTCTCCGCGGCGCTGCCGGGGCCGGCGCTGGACCTGCGCCGCAAGGTACACCAGACCATCGACCGGGTCACGCGTGACATCGAGGAGCGGATCCAACTCAACACCGCGGTCGCGGCGCTGATGGAGCTCGTCAACGAGACTTATCGCCTCGAGGCCGAGGTCGCCACGGGCGCCGGCCGGCCGGTGCTGCGCGAGGCGCTCGAGACACTGGTCCGGCTGCTCAACCCGTTCACGCCCCACGTGTGCGAAGAGCTGTGGGCGCGGCTCGGCCACGGCAAGAGCCTGGTGCGGGAGGCCTGGCCGGCCTTCGACGCCGCGGCAGCCCGCGAGGACCAGGTCGAGCTCGCCGTTCAGGTCAACGGCAAGGTGCGCGGCCGCGTGGTCGTGGCCCGCGAGGCCCGCGAAGAGGACATCCGCGCACGGGCGCTCGCCGAGCCCCGCGTCGCGGAGCACGTTCAGGGCAAGGAGATGGTCAAGTTCGTGGTGGTTCCCGGACGCCTCGTCAGCATGGTCGTGAGATGAGGCGACGCGACCTGCTCGCCGCCGCGGCCGGAGCGCTCGCGGCCGGCTGTGGCTACTCGCTCCAGGGCCGGGGCATCACGACCGACGCGTCGGTGAAGCGCATCGGCGTTCCGCTCTTCAAGGACCGCACCGGCAAGCTCGGCCTCGACACGCACGTCACGCAGGCGGTGATGGCGGAGCTGCTGAAGCGCGGCCGCTTCACGGTCGTGCGCGACGCCGCGGGCGTCGACGCCGTGGTCGAAGGCGAGATCGTCGCTTTCAACGTCCTGCCCGTGAACTTCTCGAGCGCCACCGGCCAGACCCAGGCGACCCGCTACGCGATCACGCTCACCGCCAGCGTCGTCTACCGCAAGATCGGCCAGAGCGAGCCGATCTGGTCGCACGACGCCTTCTCCCAGCGCGACGAGTACGACATGGGCGAGAGCTCGCAGACGTACTTCGACCGCGAGGAGCAGTCGATCGAGCGGCTCTCGACCGCGTTCGCGCGCAGCCTGGTGGCCGCGATGCTGGAGGCGTTCTAGCTCCGGATGGCACGGAGCGCACGGCCCGCCCCGATCCAGGCGATCCTCGGCGAGGACTCGTATCTCGCCGAGGCGGCCCTGGAGCGGGTTCTCGGCGCGGCGGTCGGCGCCGAGCGCCAGGAGTCCGTGCGCGTGCTGTACGGCGACGAGCAGAAATGGGAGGACGTTCTCGCCGCGGCGCGCTCGGGCTCGCTCTTTGCCGCGAGCCGGGCCGTCGTGGTGCGGAGGGCCGAGCTCCTGAAGTACGGCTCGGTCCCAAAGGACGAGGACGCGGCGGAGACCAAGGGACGCGGCAAGGCCCGGGTCGACGACGACCCGGTCGAGGCCTATGCCGACAGCCCGGCGCCGGATGCGACGCTGGTGCTGGTGGCGGCGCGCCCCGATCGCCGGCGCCGGCCGTGGAAGAACCTGCTCGCGAAGGCCGAGGTACACGACGCCGCGCCGAAGAAGGGCCGCGCGCTGCGTGCGCACGTGGAGCAGGAGCTGCGGCAGCGGGGGCTGCGCTTCTCCCGCGAGGCGCTCGACCAGTTGCTCGAGGAAGTGGGCCAGGACCTGCGCCGCTTGATGGGGGAGGTCGACAAGCTCGAAGCCTGGGCGGACGGCCGTCGCGAGATCACCGCCGAGGACGTGTCGGCGGTGCTCGGCCGGGGCCTCGGCCAGCCGCTCTACTTGCTGAGCGACGCCTTCGCCGCGCGCGACGTGGCGCGGACGCTCGAGCTGCTGGAGCGCCTGCTGGGGGACGGTGAAGAAGGCCTGCGGGTGCTCGTGACGCTCCACCGCAGCTTGCGGCAGGTGCGCGGAGCCGTCGCGATGCGGGAGGCGGGGGCGCCCCGGCCGCAGATCGGGGCCCGCCTGCTCCCGCCGAACATGCAGTTCAAGCTCCCCGCGCTCCTCGACGCCTCACGGCGCTGGAGCGAGCGTGACCTGGCGCGGGCCGTCGACGTGATGAGCCGGACCGATCGGGGAATCAAGCAGGGTGCGCACCCGTCCGTGGCCCTCGCGAGAGCCATCGTCGCGTCGTGCGGCAGGGGGGCGGTTACTTCGCCGCGGCGAGCGCCCTGACCTTGCGCGTGAGCCGGCTCTTGTACCGCGCGGCGGCGTTGTCGTGGATGACGCCCTTCTTCGCGGCCTTGTCGATCTGCCCGACCGTCCCGGAAAGGAGCGACCCCGCGGCTTGGGCGTTGCCCTCGGCGATGGCGGCGCGGAGCTTCTTCACCTGGGTCTTGAGCTGGGAAACGTTCTGCCTGTTGCGTGCCCGGCGCTTCTGGCTCTGCCTCATCTGCTTCTCGGCTGACGCGTGCTGTGCCACTTCGAGTCCTCCTCGCAAGTCGAACAAAACTTTAGTTTAGCGGGACAGGGTATGGAGGTCAAGGCGAGGGCCGAATCGGCGCGGATCGCAAGGGCGGCGGGTCTCGTGTCCGCCATGACCCTCGTATCGCGGCTCTTGGGCCTCTTCCGCGAGCAGGTGTTCGCGGCCCTGCTCGGCGCGGGCTACCACTCGGACGCCTTCCGGATCGCGTTCCGCATCCCGAACCTGCTTCGTGACCTGTTCGCCGAGGGGGCGCTCTCGGCCGCTTTCATGCCCAGCTACGCCCGGGTCCGAAGGGACGCCGGACAGGAGGCCGGCTTCCGGCTGGCGAACCGGATCCTGACCTTCCTGGCCGTCGTGCTCGGCCTGCTCGTGGTCGTGGCGATCGTCCTGGCCTGGCCGCTCGTGGCGGGCATCGCTCCGGGCTTCGACGACGCTCCCGGCAAGGCCGAGCTCACCGTGCAGCTGACGCGCGTGATGATGCCGTTCCTGCCGCTCGTCTCGTTCGCGGCCGTCACGATGGGGATGCTGAACGCCGAGGGACGCTTCGCGATCCCGGCGCTATCCCCAGCGCTCTTCAACATGGTGGCGATCGCCTGGGCGGGCGTGCTCTGGGGGATGGGCCTCAGCCTCGACCAGGTGGTGCTCGGCTGGGCGATGGGCACGCTCGCGGGTGGCCTCGCGCAGTTCCTCGTGCAGGTGCCTTCGCTGCGGCGCCTGGGCTTTCGGTTCCGGCCGGAATGGGCGCCGGGCGACCCGGGGCTGCGCCAGGTCGGGCGGCTGATGGCCCCCGCCACGGTGGGCCTCGCGGCCGTGCAGGTCAACATCTTCGTGAGCAGCATCTTCGCCTCGCAGGAGCCAGGGGCCGTGTCGTGGCTGGACTACGCCTTCCGCCTGCTCTACCTGCCGATCGGCCTCTTCGGCGTCGCCGTGGGGACGATCGCGACGGCCGGGCTCGCGCGGCGTGCGGCCGAAGCCGACCTCGACGGGCTCCGCACCACGCTCAGCCAGTCGCTCTCGATGGTGGCCTACTTGACCGTGCCGGCCACGGTCGGGCTGATGGTCCTGGGCGAGCCGGTGGTGCGCCTGCTCTACGAGCGCGGCCGTTTCACGCCCGCCGACACGCAGGCGACCGCGGTCGCGCTCTTCCTGTACTCGATCGGGCTCGTCGGATACACCGGGGTGAAGGTGCTCGCTCCGGCGTTCTACGCACTCGGCAGGCCGTGCGTCCCGCTCGCCGCGAGCGGTGTCGCCGTCGTCACGAACCTCGCGGTGATCCTCCTGTCGCACGAAGCACTCGGCTACCGCGCGATCGCGCTCGGGACGGCGCTCGGGTCGATCCTGAACGCGGGCCTCCTGATCGGCATGTTCGAGAAGCGCGTGGGCGGGCTCTTCGGCCGCGGCCTGTTCCGCCCGGTGGCGCGCATGCTGCTGGCGGCGCTGGTGATGGGAGCCGTCGCGTACACGCTCGCGAGCGGGCTCGAGCGGCGCTTCGGGACCGCGGGGCTCGCCGTGCAACTCGCCACGGGCCTCGTCCCGGTCGCAGCTGGGATCGTCGTGTACCTCGGGCTCACGCTCGCATTGCGGGTAGGGGAGGCGGACGTGCTTCGGGGCCTGGTTTTCCGGCACCGGCGCGGGCCGTAGCGTGCGACGCTCGGCCCCCGCGCCAAGCCGTCCCTCCGGGAAACACGCGAAACGCCTGCGCGACGATCCGGTGACCGCCTGGCTCGAACACCTGCGCGCCGAGCGCGGACTGGCCGGCCACACGCTCGTGGCCTACGAGGGCGACCTGCGGGCGCTCACGGCCTTCGCCATGGCCCGTGGCATCTCTGTCCTCGAGCTCGCTCACGCGGACTTCGCCGATTTCATCGGCTCGCTCCGCGAGCGCGGTCTTTCCGCCCGATCTCAGGCGCGCCACGTCTTCTCGATCCGGGGCTTCTTCGGCTTCGCGCTGCGCGAGGGCCTGCTCGCGCGCGACCCGACGGAGAACGTGCGGCCGCCGCGCGCCTTCCGCGGCCTGCCGCGCTATCTGACGCCGGTCCAGGTGGAAGCGCTCCTCGCCGCCCCCGCGGTGAAGACGGCCGTGGGCCTTCGCGACCGGGCGATCCTCGAGGTCCTCTACGCGACGGGCCTGCGCGCCTCGGAGCTCACGTCGCTCGCGCTCGACGGGCTCGACCTGGAGCTGGGCGTGGTCCGGGTCCTCGGCAAGGGCGGCAAGGAGCGCCTCGTGCCGCTCGGCCGGGAGGCGCAGCGCTGGACCCGGCGCTACCTGCAGGAGGCGCGCGGCGGCTTCGTCCGCGAGGGCTCGGGGAGCGTGGTCTTCCTGAGCCAGCGGGGAGGACGGCTCTCGGCGATGGGCCTCTGGGGCGTGGTGCGCCGCCACGCGGTCACCGCCGGGATCGAGCGCGTCGTCACGCCGCACGTGCTGCGGCACTCGTTCGCCACGCACTTGCTCGAGCGCGGCGCCGACCTGCGGGCGCTTCAGGCCATGCTCGGGCACGCCGACATCTCGACCACGGAGATCTACACTCACGTGAGCCGTGAGCGGCTGCGCCAGATCTACGACCGGCTCCACCCGCGCGCCTGATGCCGCGCTTGTCGCCCTGGGGAGGGCTCTGTATACTGCCCGTTCGCCGCTTCGCGACGCGCCCGAGTGGCGCCAGGGACCAAGACAAGGAATGGCCAAGAACCACCGACACCTCTTCACCTCGGAGTCCGTCACCGAGGGTCACCCCGACAAGATCGCCGACCAGATCTCCGACGCCGTGCTCGACGTGCTGCTCGCCGAGGATCCGACGAGCCGCGTCGCGTGCGAGACGATGGTGACGACCGGCCTTGCGTTCATCGCCGGCGAGATCACGACCAAGGCCTACGCCGACCTGCCGACGATCGTGCGCGAAACGATCAAGAGTGTCGGCTACACGCGTGCCAAGTACGGCTTCGACTACGAGACCTGTGCGGTGATCTCGGCGATCCACGAGCAGTCGCCCGACATCGCGATGGGCGTCGACCCGGGCGGCGCCGGCGACCAGGGCCTGATGTTCGGCTACGCCTGCGGCGAGACCCCGGAGCTGATGCCGCTGCCGATCATGCTGGCGCACAAGCTGACGCGCCGGCTGTCGCAGGTGCGCCGCGACGGCGCGCTCGACTACCTGCGCCCCGACGGCAAGAGCCAGGTCACGATCGAATACGAGGGTGACCGCCCGGTCCGTGTCGACGCGGTGATCGTGTCGACGCAGCACAGCAGCCTGGTCCCGATCGAGACCGTGCGCGAAGACGTCATGGAGAAGGTGATCCAGGCCGTGGTACCGGCGGAGCTGCTCGACGCCAAGACCAAGTACTTCATCAACCCGACCGGGCGTTTCGTGGTGGGCGGCCCGCAGGGCGACTGCGGGCTCACCGGCCGCAAGATCATCGTCGACACCTACGGCGGTGTCGGCAGCCACGGCGGCGGGGCATTCTCCGGCAAGGACCCGACGAAGGTCGACCGTTCAGCTTCCTACATGGCGCGGCACGTGGCGAAGAACGTGGTGGCCTCGGGCCTCGCCGGCAAGGTGGAGCTGCAGATCGCGTACGCCATCGGCGTCCCCGATCCGGTCTCGATCATGGCGGACACGATGGGCACGGCCAAGGTGCCGGAGGCCGAGCTGGTGCGGGCGATCCGCGAGGTCTTCCCGCTGACGCCGAAGGGAATCATCGAATACCTCAACCTGCGCCGTCCGATCTACAAGAAGACGGCGGCCTACGGGCACTTCGGCCGCAACGAGCCGGAGTTCACCTGGGAAACGACGGGCAAGGCGGCCGAGCTGAAGGCGTTCCTCAAGCAGTAGGGGCGCGTCCTGGCGCCCGATTTGAGTCCGGGCCGAGGGCGGCTGCGGGAGGCTCTCCTGCTCGCCGCCGTCGCGGCGGGCGCGTTCCTGCTGCTCCGGGTCGCTCTCTTCGGGCCCCTGCCCGTCGTCGGTGAGGCTCCCCGCGACGGCTTCGTGCGCGTTACCGTCGTCGTCCACGTCCACACGACGCTTTCGGACGGTGGGGGAGCGCCCGACGAGGTGATCCGCGCGGCCCGCGAGGCGGGCGTCGCGGTTCTCGGCATCACCGACCACAACAACCTCGACGCCAAGCCGTTCGAGGGCTACCGCGACGGCGTTCTGGTGCTGGTCGGCGCGGAGCTTTCGACCCCTGTGGGTCACGTGCTGGGCCTCGGCCTCGAACGTGACCCCGCATTCCGCTTCAACGGGGACGCGCTCGATGCGCTCGACGACGTCCGCCACCTCGGCGGCGTGCCCTTCGCCGCGCATCCCTTCTCGGCCCGTGCCGACCTCCGCTGGGGCGGGTTCGAGCTGCCCGGGCCGTGGGGCTTGGAGCTCCTGAACGGGGACAGCGATGCACGGGCCGCCGGCCCGCGCCTGCTGCTCGCGGCGGCGTCCTACCGCCTCAACCCCGACTATGCGCTCCTCGCGGCCACGGCCTCGATCGACGAGGCGTTGCGCCGATGGGACGGCATGCTCGCCGCGCGTGACGTGGTCGGGCTGGCCGGGGCGGATGCTCACAGTCGGCTCGCGATCACTCGGACCCGGTCGGTTCGCTTCCCGTCGTACGCGGCGCTCTTCCGCCAGGCCCGCAACCACCTGCTGCTTCCTCGTCCCCTGACGGGCGAGGCGGCCGCGGATCGCCGGGCCGTCCTGGACAGCTTTCGGCGCGGGCGCTTCTACATCGGCCGCGATGCTCTCGCACCGGCCGACGCCTTCTCCTTCGCCGTCGTGGACGGCGAGGGCGAGCGCTTCACGCTGGGGGACCAGGTCGAACCCGGCAACGGCCTCCGCGCGATCGCCGGCGGCCGCGTGCCGACCGGAACCCGGATCGTCCTGCTCCGCGACGGGAAGGTCATGGCCGAGGCCCCCTCGTCACTCGACGTGCCGCTGCCCGGCGCGGGTGTCTATCGCGTGGAGGCCCGCGTGCCGGGCTGGCCGGTCCCCTGGGTCGTTACGAACCCGGTCTACGTGTTCGACGCGGCCACGCGCGCGTCGCGCTTGGCTCGCGGGGCCTGGCCGGCACCGCTCCCGCCGCCGCAGGAGACCGCTCCGCTGACGTTCACGAGCGATCCGCCCTTCACGGCAGAGCACGATCCTGGCTCGACGATGGATACGTCCGTCGTCGCCCCGAAGACCGGCCCCAGCGGCGCGGATGCCTACACGCTCGGGTTTCGTCTGGCGCCGCCGGGGCCGGAGCAACCCTTCACCTGGTGCGCGCTCGTGAACCGGGAGACGCGGGACCTCACCGGGTGGACGGGGCTGCGGTTCCAGGTACGGGCCGACGGCGAGTACCGGCTCTGGGTCCAGCTGCGTGACGTCAACCCCGCTTCAACCGACGACGGCCTCGAGTGGTGGATGGCTTCGGCCCGCACCTCGACCGAGTGGGCCGAGGTGCAGCTGCCGTTCTCCCGCTTCCGCACGCTCAACCCCCGGAGCGACGGCCGCCTCGATCCGGACGAGACGCAAGCGGTCGTGATCGTGCTCGACCACGCGACAGTCAAGCCAGGGACGCGGGGGACGATTTGGTTCGCCGACGTGGGGGTGTACAGATGACTCACGTCTCCAACGTCAGGATCAGGTAGAGACCCGCGGCACCGAAGATGAGGTTGGGGGCCCAGGCCGCGAGACTCGGGTGCAGCAGTGCGTTGTTGCCGAGCGCTTCGAAGATCCCGAGCACCGCCCAGTAGACGATCGCGATCACGATCGCGATGCCGATGCCGTAGAGCGCGCCACGCCGTGCCACGACGAAGGAAAAAGGCACAGCGAGCAGCGTCATCACGAGCCCCACCATCGGGAACGCGAGCTTGCGGTGCAGCTGCACGCGCAGCCGCGCCACGTCGAACCCGCGCGACTCGAGTGACGTGATGTAGGCGCCGAGCTCGGCGAAGCGCATCGTGTCGGAGGGCTTCTCCTCGCGCTTGAAGTAAGCCGGTCGCTCGATCTCGCCGCCGGGGTCCTGCCCGGTCGCGCGCACACGCTGGCTCAGGAAGGAATGGAAGCTGGGACGCGCCCCGGTGGTCCGCCTGAAGCCGCGGTCGAGCTCGTAGGCGCCCATCGTCGCGTTCCAGGCGGCGCGCGTCGTGAAGAGCCGCTCCTCGAGCTCCCAGCGCACCGGGTCCACGTCGTAGATCGAGAAACCGTACACCGAAAACTCGCCGCCCTGGCCGGGCTCGGCGACCCCACGCCGGGGCGCGCGCTCGCGCTCGACGATGTAGTCGAAGTTGTAGAAGCGGGCGTCGCTCGCGAGCATCCAGCGCTTGTCGAACTGATCGGACGACTGCGCCGGGCGACCCTTGATCACGTTGCGGTCGAACGCCGCCACCTTGTTGGTGTGCGGGAGCAGCCATTCCTGCATGCCGTAGAGCAGCAGGCTCGCGACGATGCCCATACCGAGCACCGGCAGGGCCGCCCGGTACACGCTGATCCCGCCCGCTTTCATGGCGGTGATCTCGTTGCGCCGGGCCAGGACCCCGAGCGTCGCGAGCACGCCGACCAGGACCGCGATCGGCGCGACGGTGAACAGGATCTGAAAGACGTGGAAAGCGTAGTAGTGAAACACGACGCGCCCAGGCACGCGGTTGTGCTGGAAATCGTCGATCAGGTCCATGAACTCGGCGAGGAAGAAGACCGCGGCGAAAGCCAGCATCACGAGCGCGACGTTCCCGACCCAGGCGCGGGCGATGTAGCGGTCGAGCAGCGACGGAAAGCGAAGGCGGAGGCGCGGGATTCGGACGATCAGCACCGGCTTGCCCGCACCCGAACGGGCGCCTGGGATCGGACGACCCGCCGGCCTCGCGGCCGACCGGCGCCGGACCTCGGGCAGGAAGCGGAGGTAGTGAGCGGGATCGAACGGATCGAAGGCTGCTTCGCGGTGGTTGAGGTAGAGCAGCACCACAGCCAGCCCGCCCAGCACCAGGTTGGCGCCCCACATCGCGAGCCACGGGCTCATGCTCCCGGTGTCGCCGGCCTGCTCGCCGAGCCGAATCAGGACGTAGTAGACGAAGATGACGCCGATCGAGAGCGCGAACGCCGCGGAGCGCGCCTCCTTCCGGCTTCCGAGGGAGAGGGCGAGACCCAGCAGGCCGAACACCAGGCAAGCCGCCGGGATCGCGAACTTCTTGTGCCACTCGACGGCGTAGCGGCCCCACTCGACGCGCGGCTTTCCCGAGGCGCGGATCTCGGCGATCCGAAGCCCGAGCTCCGGAAGCGACATCTCGCGGTCGCCCTTCGCGAGCAAGAGCTTGTTGCGGTCCGGAAAGAACTCCTCGACCGGCAGGTCCCAGCCCATCGAGCGGAACGAGGTGCGGTTGTACGCGCGCGGGTCGGCCCCGAAGAAGCTGTGCTGGCTGCCCGGACCCAGCTCGACGCGCACGATCTGGCGGTCCCGGTCGACCACCAGCTCGCCCGTGCGCGCCAGGATCAGCTTGGACTCGGTGATGTCGCGGGTGTCGTGGATCAGCAGGTTCTTCCACAGGCCGCTGCCGGGCTCGATGTCCTGGACGTAGAGCATCATTCGCCCCGGCAGCAGGTTGTCGGTGAACGTGCGGGCCTTGACGTCGGTGCGCGCCTTGCTGACCACGAGCGAGAACACGATCTCGCGGTGGGCCTGGTTGGCGGCGGGCAACGCGACGGCGTTGATGTAGAACGTGATCGCAGTCATCACGCTAGCGAGCATCAGCACTGGCGACAGAAGTCGCAGCGGGCTCACTCCGACCGCCCGCAGCGCCACGATTTCGCTGTCGCTCGCCAGCCGCCCGAAGGCGAGCAGCACGCCCAGCAGGAACGCCATCGGAATCGTGATCGCCAGGATCGAAGGCAGCAGGTTGGCGAAGACGCGCAGGATGGTGGGGAAGTCGGCGCTGCGCGCCACCAGCACCGCGAGCAGCCGTGGGATCTGGTCGATCAGCAGGACGAAGCTGAAGACCAGCAGCCCGATCCCGGTCGGCGCCAGCATCTCGCGCACGATGTAACGGTCGATGAGACGCGGCGGCGAGAGCGCTCGGCCTCCGAGCAGCGACATTCGAGCGATCGTAGCACGCGCTCCCCAAACGCCCAGCTGCTACGGCGCGGGTTCGCCGGCGTGCTTGAGTTGCGGTATCGTGTGCGGCCGCCATGGACCGTGCCACGGCCTACGCTCCGGGCTCCACTTCCAACGTCGGGCCGGGGTTCGACTGCCTCGGGATCGCGGTTGCCGGCCTCGGCGACCGTGTGACGGCGACGCGTGCCGGGCAGCCCGGCGTGCACGTCCTGTCGGTCTCGGACGCGCGCATCCCCCGGGAGGCCGCGCGCAACACCGCCGCTCTGGCCGCCGCCGAGGTTCTCCGGCAGCTGGGCCGGGAAACGGACGGCGTCGAGCTCGTGATCCAGAAGGGCCTGCCGCTCTCGGGCGGCCTCGGGGGCAGCGCGGCCTCGGCCGTGGCGGGCGCCGTCGCGACGAACGCGCTCTGCGGCGGGGCGCTCGGCGAGGCGGAGCTGCTTCACTGCGCGATCGAGGCGGAGGGCGTCGTCGCCGGCCGCCACCCGGACAACGCCGCGCCGTCACTGCTCGGCGGTGCGGTGGTCGTTCTCGGCACCGACCCGCTCCGCTACGCGCGGCTCTCGGTCCACCCCTCGCTGCGCTTCGTTTTCGTCACCCCGGCCTACGGCGTCCTCACCGCCGAGGCGCGCGCCGTGCTCCCCGCGAGCGTCTCGCGCGCCGACGCCGTGCGGCAGGCGGCGTCACTCGCGGGCCTCGTGCTCGGCCTCGAGCGCGGTGACGGCGACTTACTGCGCGCCTCGATCCACGATCGGGTCGCCGAGCCGAGCCGAATCCCGCTCTACCCGGGGTTCGCCCGCGCGCGCGAGGCGGCGCGCGCCGTGGGGGCCTTCGGCGTGGCCGTGAGCGGCGCCGGCCCGACGCTCTTGGCCGTGGTCCCCGAGTCGCTCGCGGAGGCGGTAGGCCGCGCGGTCGCATTGGCGTACGAGAGCGAGGGCATCTGCGTCTCCGCCGTTCACGACTCCGGCGTGGACGCCCAAGGCGCGAGGCTCGAGTGACAGCACGGCTCGTTTGCGCGGCGTGCGGCGCCTCGATGAAGGCGGACAGCCGGCGCTCGAGCTGTGCCTGCGGCGGACTGCTGGACGTCGTCCAGCGCCCGCGCGAGGACGGCGGCACGCTGCGCGCGCGTTTCGACCGGCGGCTGCGCGACGGCGACCCCGCGGTCCAGGGGAGCGGCGTCTGGCGCTTTCGCGAGCTGTTGCTCCCGGGACGCGGCGTCGTGCTCACGCATCCTGAGGGGCGGACGCCCCTCTACAGACGTGCGGCGATCGCACGCTACGTGGGCCATGACGACCTCGAGCTCAAGCACGAGGGAGAAAACCCTACCGGTTCCTTCAAGGATCGCGGCATGACGGTCGCCGTGACGCACGCAGTGCGCACGGGAGCGATCGCGGTGGTGTGCGCCTCGACCGGAAACACCTCCGCGTCGCTCGCGGCGTACGCGGCGCAGGCCCGGATCCCGGCTTTCGTGTTCGTGCCCAAAGGCAAGCTGGCCGCGGGCAAGCTGGCGCAGGCGCTCGCCTACGGGGCGCGGACGCTGCTCGTAAAGGGCGACTTCGACCGCTGCCTCGCCCTCGCGCGCGAGGCCTCGGAGCGGCTCGGCATGGCGCTGCTCAACTCGATCAACCCCTGGCGCCTCGAGGGCCAGAAGACTATCGTGCTCGAGCTGCTGCAGCAGCGCGCCTGGCAGCCGCCCGACTGGATCGTGGTCCCCGCCGGCAACCTGGGCAACACGGCCGCCTTCGGCAAGGCGCTCGAGGAGGCTCGGGCGCTCGGCCTGGTGCAACGCATGCCGCGGCTCGCGGCCGTCCAGGCGAAGGGCGCGAGCCCCTTCTACCGCAGCTACAGGGGAGGCTTCGCGAAGCGCTACCGCGTCCGGGCCGAGACCGTCGCCACGGCCATCCGCATCGGCGACCCGGCGAGCCACGACCGCGCGGTGCGGGCGATCCGGGCGACGCGCGGCGTCGTCACGGCGGTGAGCGACCGCGAGATCCTCGAGGCGAAGGCTGTCGTCGATGCGGCGGGGATCGGCTGCGAGCCGGCCTCGGCGGCCGCGGTGGCGGGCGTGCGCCGGCTGGTGCGCGAGCGCGTGATCCGGCCCGGCCAGTCGGTCGTGGCGGTGCTCACCGGGCACGTCCTGAAGGACCCCGGGGTCGTCACGGACTTCCACTCGCGACCGGGCGGCCGCCGCAACCCGCCCGTGACGATCGAGCCGCGGCTCGCCGAGGTAGAGCGCCTGCTGCGGCGCCACTGACCAAAAGGGGTGCGGCGTCCGCGAACGGGCCTGGCGTAGGGCTCGGCGCTTGGGGCTCAGGGGACCCGAGCGGGGGAGTGCGGCGCCGTCGTGGGATCGGCCTTCTCCTCGACCGCGACCGGGCGCTGGGCGAGGCGCGCGTCCACCGGCAGCGCCATGCCGAACGTGCTGCCCTTGCCCAGCTCCGACTCGACCCAGATCTGCCCGCCGTGCCCCTCGACGATCAGGCGCGAGATGTAGAGGCCGAGGCCGGTGCCCGAGACCTTCAGGTGGTCCTCGGTGCGGACCCGCGCAAACTTCTGGAAAAGCTTGCCGACCTGCTCGAGCGGGATGCCGAGCCCGTGATCGACCACCTCGATCACGATGTGCTGCGTGCCGCGCTCGCGCACGCGGACCACGACCGAGCTGCCTGCGTTCGAGTACTTGACCGCGTTCGAGACCAGGTTGTTGAGCACCTGCCGCAGCCGGTCGGGGTCGGCCCAGATCTTGGGGAACGCCGGCGGCACGTCCATCAGGACGGAGTGATCGGAGAGGCCGGGCGGCACGGCCTCGAGCAGGAACGGCCCCACGTCGACCTCGCGGAAGGTGTAGCTGAACTGACCGGTCTCGATCTGGGTGATCAGCAGCGTGTCGTTGGCCAGCAGCGCCAGGTGGTCGGTCTCGTTGATCACCGTGCGCATGAACTCGAGCCGCGTCTCCGCCGGCAGGTCAGGCTCCTCGGCCACGAGCTCCGCGAAGCCGCGAATCGCCATCAGCGGACGCCGGAAGTCGTGCGCCACGATCCCGACGAACTCGCTCTTCAGCCGGTCGTACTCCTGGAGCAGCGCGTTGGCTTTCTTGATCTCCTCGTGCAGCCGCAGGTTCTCGACCGCGATCGTGGCCTGGCCGGCGAGCGCGAGCAGCAGGTTCAGATCCTCGTCGGAGAAGGGCGCGCGGCCAACGCGATCGGCCACCGCGAGCAGGCCCAGGATCTTGGGCCCGCGCGTGATGGGCGCCACCATCAGCGACTGCAGCCCCAGCTCGGAGGCTAACTCGGGCAAGAGGCGCGTGTCGGCCTGGGCCTTGTTCGAGAGCAACGGGCCGTTCCTGCGGAAGTTCCAGCGCGAGTCGGCTTCGCCGTCCACCGAATAGCGCACGCGCCGGACCTGCTCGGGCGTGAGGCCGAAGCCCGGCACCTGGCCGACGAGCTGGCGGCGCTCGCCGTCGTACAGCATCACCAGGCCGCGCTCGGCTTTCAGCATCTCGGCGCTGTGGCGCGAGAGGTGGGCGTAGAGCGCGTCGGCGCCGCCCGCGAGCGAGAACGCCCAGGACATCTTGTAGAGCCCGAGCAGCTCGCTCGTCTTCTTCTGCAGCACGCGCCGCTCGGCCAGCTCCTGGAGCAGGCGCGACACGCGGATCTGGAGCTCCGTCGGCTGGAGCGGCTCCGCGCGCTGCACGTCGTCGACTTCGGGCGGCACGCCCTGCGGATCGAAGCCGTAGAGCACCAGGATCCGGACGTCGGCGCCGAGCGCCTGGCGCACCCCCTTGACGACCGACGCCATCGGCGGGTCGACGAGCGAGTGCGACGCGAGCAGCAAGTCGGGCGAGCAGTCGACCACGCCTTGCACGATCCTGCGGCCCGGGACGACCACCGTCACGCGATGGCCCGCGGTGCGTAGCAGTCGCGCCAAGTCCTCCGCGCGCTCGGGATCCTCGAGGACGAGAGCGACGTGCCCGAGCGGCCCGCTGGCCGCCGGAGTGATCATGTGATCCTAGTGTGACGCCCGCTTCGCGCGCTCGATGGAGGTGAACAGGTTGACGATCGACCTGAGGGCGGCGCGCGCGATGGGCTTGACCAGATAGGAATCGCCGCCGGCCTCGCGTCCCGCCGTGTAGTCCTTCAGGTCGCCCTTCGCGGTCACGAACACGATGGGGACCTTTTTGTCGACGTGGCGCAGGGCCCGGCACACCGAGTAACCGTCCATGTCCGGCAGGTTCACGTCGAGGAGGATCAGGTCGAAGGGCCCCTGCTTGTCGGCGGCCTTGAGGCACTCCGTCCCGGTTCCCGCCTCGAACACCTCGAATTGCTCGGTCTTCTCGGCCTCGAGGATCGTCCGGATCAAGGCTCGCGTGGGGACGTGGTCATCGACGATCAGGATTCTCTTGGCCATTCGTTCTCCTCGCGAGCTGCCCGTTTCCGGCCGGCTATTGTAGCCGACTCCGCACGGCCAGCAGCAAGCTAATAATCGAGCGGACTTCGGTGCCGAATGCTCGCGGAAAGGCTGAGGTTGTCGCCCGAAGGGGGCCGTTGTGGATGCCTGGCTCACACTTAGGTGGCCGATCGCCAGATGCAAGGCTTTTCGCGGGTCAACTAACTTCCGCTAATGTATCTTATTTAAGTTCTCTACTACTTGACAATATTCTGGAGCCTCTGGTAGTCTTGCCTCCAAGATGGCCAAGGCTCCCGCCAAGCCCAACGCCCCGGTCGTAGTTGGCTCCTCCCGTCGAGGCCGTCCGCGGCTGTCACCCGAGGATCTCCGCGCACGCCTCGCCGACTACTGCCGACGCTACAGCGTGGCGCTTAACGACGAGGGCCTGCCGCCGTTCCCGGCCGGCAAGCGCGAGACCGGCCAGCACCGCGAGTGGATGGCAATCTACAAGGCGCACCGGCGGCTCTCCGAGCGTGGGACCGGCACAGCCGATCTCGCGCGGCGTCACGAACTCCTCGCGGCCCAGCGCGGGCGCTGTCCGGTCTGCGACAAGCGGCTCGACGTCGCCGACGCAAGGCTGGACAGTCACGAGGCCGGCCCCGCCGTTCTCCACGCGCAATGCCTCCAGCTGCTCGCTCTGGGCCGAATACTCGGCGCGGACGCCGTAGCCCGCGCGCAAACCCGCTTCTAGGCCACCGCTCCCCCACTTCGCGTTCAGGCGGGCGGGGGAGTCGAGCTCCCTTCCGGTTCTGCGGCGCGTCTCTCCAGCGCGGCCACGCGCTCTTCGATCCGATTCAGGGCGTCGACCTTCTGCGAGACGCTCCGCAGCCCGACCGTGTTCTCCTGCACCGTGACCTTCACTTCACGGATGTCGGCGCGGTGCTGTTGGCCCAGCTCCCTGAGCTCCGCGATGTCGGCGCTATGCTGTTGGCCCAGCTCCTTGAGCTCCGCGATGTCGGCGCTATGCTGTTGGCCCAGATCCTTGAGCTCCGCGATGTCGGCGCTATGCTGTTGGCCCAGATCCTTGAGCTCCGCGATGTCGCCCCCGTGTCTCAAGGAGAGCCGCTTCAGCTCAGTGAGGTCGGTCGTGTGCTGCCTGACCTCCTGCCGCAGGTCGGTGAGGGCAAGAGCCATCAGCCCGTCGCGATCGCGACTGTCGCGGTCGAGGGAATCGATCCGCTCCTCGATCGACTGGCGGAATGCCTCTACCGCTTCCATCGTCGACCGGTTCTGCGACTTCATTTCCTCCAGGATCACTTGCCACTGAGGCGCCGACGGCGACTTGCGGGTGCCCATGATCGACCTCCAGTTTATATCAGTGGGGCCACCCGCAGACAGGTCTGAGGCAAAGGCGGACGGCAACCTTACGTGCCCATTCTAGAGCAGCGCTTGGACAGGCCAGGTCCGGACGGTGCCGTGTTAGCCTGAGCTCCCGTGCCGGAGCTGCCCGAGGTCGAGGTCACGCGGCGGCAGCTCGAGCCGCTTCTCGTCGGCCGCCGCATCGCACACGTCGTCACCACCCTCCCGAGCTATTTCTTCCTCACACCGCCGGCCAGCCTGCGCCGACGCCTGCGCGGGCGAAGTGTCGACGCACTCGACCGCGTCGGCAAGTACATGGTTGCGCGCCTCGACAACGGCGAGCGCCTGCTGCTGCACCTGGGCATGACGGGCCAGATCTTCGGCGCCGGAATCCCGGGCGTCCGGCTGCTCTCGTCGACGGCCGGTGCCTCACTCACGCCCGAGCAGCAGCTCGAGGCCTTCCGCCCGGACAAACACACCCACCTGCGGCTTCGCTTCGACGACCACGGCCCGGAGGTCTTCTTCCGTGACGCTCGCAAGTTCGGGAAAGTCCAGCTCGTCCGGCCCGGCGAGCCCTCGCCACGCCTCGATCGGCTCGGACCCGACGCGCTCGCGGCTCGCGGCGCCGACCTCTTCGCCGCCGTGCGCGCGCGGCGCGTGCCGATCAAGTCGCTCGTGCTCGACCAGTCGCTCCTCGCCGGCGTCGGCAACATCTACGCCGACGAGGCGCTCTTTCTCGCCGGCGTGCGGCCCACCCGGCCCGGGCGCCGCGTCACACGCGCAGAGTGCGACCGCCTCGCGAACGCGATCCGCAGGGTGCTGCGCCGCTCGATCGCCACCGGCGGCAGCAGCATCAGCGACTACGTGCAGCCCGACGGCAGCTCGGGCGCCTACCAGGACGAGCGCCGCGTTTACGGCCGCGAGGGCGAGCCTTGCCCGCGCTGCCGCACGCGGATCCGCAGATGCGTGATCGGCCAGCGCTCGGCCCACTACTGCCCTCACTGCCAGAGGTAGCCACGCGGCCCTGCACCCTGGTCACCGGCAAGCGCGAGAGAGCGAGCGGCGTCGGGGCTCGCCGGCCACGACGAGGACACGGGTCCTGGCGGTGGGGCTCGTGTTTCATCTGCTCCTGTACACATCGGTGCTCAGGTACTTCAGGCCAGAGTCAACCATCAGTGTGACCACCTTGGCACCTGGCCCCAGCCGCTCTGCCACGTGAATCGCGGCGACGACGTTCGCGCCGGAAGACGTCCCCGCGAAGAGGGCCTCCTCCCGCGCGAGGCGTCTCGCCATGTCCTCCGCGTCGTCTGTGCTAACCGGCAGGATCTCGTCCACGAGCGTCGGCTCCCAGAGGGGAGGAGTGCGGCCAATCCCAATTCCTTCGATCCTGTGAGCCCCTGCCCCACCTCCCAACAGCACCGAGGATTCTGCGGGCTCGACGACGACGAGCTCGAGGCTCGGCTTGTATCGCTTCAGCACAGTGGCGACCCCACGCGAAGAAGCCGCCGCACCCGCGGAGTGTACGAAAGCGTCGACCTCCCCCTTCGTTTGACTCCAGATCTCCTCGCCGAGCGAGTAGTAGCCCGCGATACAGTCCTGGTTGTTGAGCTGGTCGAACCAGTAGGTGTGAGGCTCCTGGCTCAACTTACGGGCGGCCTCGATCATGTCCAGGAACAGCTTCTTGGTGGCGAGGCCTCCCTCGCTTCGGACGAGCGTCAGCTCCGCACCCAGCGCCGCCATGTGATCCCGCTTCTCCTGGCTGAACGCATCGGAGGTGACGATCTGGAGACGGTAGCCTTTGGCGGCGCAGACGAGTGCAAGCGACGCCCCCGTGCTGCCACCCGTGTACTCGACGACGGTGTCTCCGGGGCTCAGCCGACCGTCTTCCTCGGCCCGCGAAATCGCAGCCAGTGCCATCCGGTCCTTCATGCTGCCGGTGGGGTTCTCCCACTCGAGCTTCACGAGGATGTCCGCACAATTGGGTGGAACGATCTTGCGAAGTCGAACTATCGATGTGTCTCCAATGGCCTGGAGAATGTCCATGGGTTTAGCCTACGGCTCAAAGCTCCCTCGTTCATCATAGACACATCCTTTCGACGTCCGCCCCGGATAGTGGAGCGTCATGTGCCCTGTTCTGGTCGATGAATGGGTATTTGGCCAGATAGTGGGAAAGCGCTCGGGGGCTGATGCCCATGAGCCTGGCGGCTTGTCCTTTGGCAGTCGACATTGCGAGCGCGCGGCGAATCGTCTCGCATTGGATCCATTCGACGTTCTGGCGCAGCTTCAAGGAGGGAACGCCAGCCGTCCGCGCGCTCATTGTCGCGTCGACCGCGACCGCATCCCGGGTGAGTGTCGAGCCGGCCGTCAGCACGACGGCGCGCTCGATCGTGTTCTCGAGCTCACGCACGTTGCCCGGCCAGTGATACTCCTGGAGCGCCGAGATCACACCGTCCTCCAGCGCGTCGATCGATCTGCCTATCCGTGTCGCATGCTTGTCAGCGAAGTACTCCACGAGCATCTGGATATCCTCGACGCGCTCGCGAAGCGGGGGCACGACGATCGGGATCACGTGCAGGCGATAGAACAGATCGTCTTGGAAGCGTCCCTCGTCCACGAGCTGACGCAGGTCGCGGTTGGTCGCCGCGATCACACGAACGTCCACTTCCTCTGTGCTTTCCCCGCCGAGCGGCTCGATCTCGCGTTCCTGCAGGACGCGCAACAGCTTGGCCTGCAGTCCGACGCTCATGGTTGCGATCTCGTCGAGAAAGATCGAGCCGCGGTTGGCCAGGGAGAACTTGCCTTTCTTCGTGCCGGTGGCGCCCGTGAACGCCCCTCTGACATGGCCGAAGAGCTCCGATTCCAGCAGGGTGTCTGGAATGGCCGCACAGTTGACCTTGATAAACGGCATGTCCTGCTGAGCGCTGCGACTGTGTACGGCGCGGGCAACCAGTTCCTTGCCCGTGCCGGTCTCGCCCGTGATCAACACCGTGCTGCGGGTAGCCGACACCAGCTCGATGCGACGGATCACATCGGCGATGGCACGGCTCTGGCCCACGATGCCATAGCGTTCCACGCGAGGCTGCCGCGGGAACGAACGAAGGGCGGGAGCGTGGGCTCCCGCCCCTACCCGCGCGGGCAGGCCCAACACCACGGCCGCCAGCCTGTCCACAGCACCTCCGGATCGCATGAGCTAAGGGCCTACTGCCGAGGCTGAGGCTCGGAATAGAGGAAGTCGTCCATCACGACGAGATCCTGAGCGCCGCCGTCGCTTGTGTCCTTGACTCCGGCGCCGAGGGCAGCTCGACCGGAGACGATCCGGACGCTCGTGACCACCGCATCCTGGAAGACGACGCCGAGGAACGAGAGCGGGCTGTCTCCCGACCGCACCGGCGCCTCGAACCGGCCCAGGCTTCCGCTCAGCCCGAAGAACTCAACGGTGGCCGAGCCCTGCCGGTCCACGTCCACGAACACGACACCGAAGCCGCGCACGACGGCGGGGGTTGGAGAACCCGGGACCTGGAATTCGGCGTTCATCACGATGCTGCCCGTGACCGCGAACGTCTTTTGCGGGCTGAAGAAGGTGAACTGGCCGGCGTAGCTCGGATCCACGTCGGCCAGGTTCTGGCCGCTGACCCGGAACCCGGGGCCCGACGTGGTGAAGACGACCCCTCGCGGCGAGCGAGTGTTGAAGAAATCGCCCGGGAAAGCGTCGTTGTCGGTGAAGCCGGCGGGGACGCCGTCCCAGTTGATCTCCCGGCGCCCGGCGGCCTGGGCGCCCGGCGTCACGCCGTTCAGGGGGTCGCCGAGAAGGGAACGGAACTGGCCGACGACGCCGGTGACGTCGCCCGAACCGGCCACGACCTGGTGCGGAAGCAGGGGCTCGTCATCGTACGAGTTGCAGCCCCCCGCGAGCGCCGCGCCCACAAGCACGGCCGTGATCGAGGTCCGACGGAAAGAAAATGCGCTTGACGTCATCGCTAACTGCCTCCTGCTCGCGAAGTCGTACGAACGCGAGCCAATACGGGATTGGTGACAGTGGCTAGATCACCGCGGCGTGCGACGACCCAACCACCATGGATGGCTTAGGTCAGGCTACTGAATGGCCTTCGGCTCGCCGTAGAGGAAGTCGTCCATCATGACGATGTCCCGACGCCGCGTGTCATTCCCGCCGGGGGCCCTGTCGCCGGTCGTGATCTTCACCCGGGCGATCCGCGCGTCCCCGAAGACGATGCCGAAGAAGGAGAGGCTCGCGTCGCCCGGCGATGCGGGGACGACGCCGACGAAGAGCAGGTCGCCGTCCTTGTCGAAGTACTCGATATGAGTACTAGCCAGGAGGTTGCCGATTCTGCCAAGCGGCCCGCTGCCGTTCGGCCGGTCGACGTCCGAGAAGACCGCGCCGAAGCCGGTGGTCGTCGCCGGGATGTCGCTGCCGCTGCCGGGCTGGAAGAACTCCACTTCCGTCTTGTTGCTGCCGAGCGGGCTGAAGAGCCGCACCGGGCTGAAGGCCTGGAAGATGCTGGCGTAGGTCAGGTTGCCGAACGTAGTGGCGAGGCCCTCGCGAGGCGCCTGCACGAAACCCGTCCCCGGCGTCGTGATGTTCGCGCCCCGGGTGTTGAGGAACACCGTGAACGGCGTGGACCCCGGCGAGGTCGCGGTCGAACCGCCGCCATCCCAGTTGATCTCGCGGCGACCGCTGTCGCGTGGCCCCGGGTTGTTGCCGTTGTTGACCGCCCCCAGCGCCGCGCGGTACTGATCGACCGAGGACTGTATCGATGCGAGCGTCGGGCCGGCCGCCTGAAAGACGCTAGGCAGGACCAACGGCTTGGACTGGTCGTCGTGCTCTTGCGCCATGCCAGGTACGGCAACCGACGCCACGAACACGAGTGTGCCAACGCCACGGATAACGGAGAACGAACGCTGCTCCTGCATGTGTTCCAGCCTTTCTTGTCTTATGCGAACGAATTCACCCCCCCAATCTGGAGTGCGAGCGAGCTTCGGACCACCGACAGCACCCGCACAGGACTCGTACGATGCCCATACAGGCACAGCAGTAAGATGAAAGGGCCATGAAGCCTGGCGCTCCGGGGTCATTTGGCGCGCAACTCAAAGGACTCCGCGAGGCTGCCGGCTTCACGCAGGAGGAGCTCGCGACGATTTCGGGCCTTTCGGTCCATGCCGTGAGCGCGCTGGAGCGCGGGGAACGACGGCGGCCCCATCTCGAGACCGTGCGCGCGCTGTCCGCGGCACTCGACCTGACGGGTGTCAGCCGTGATGCGCTGCTGGGGAGCGCGCGGGCGCCTGCTCACGAGCCGGCGGTCGACGAACTGAGCGGCGTCTCGCTGCCGCTTGCTCCGACGGTCCTTCTCGGCCGCGAGGCTGACGTTCTGACGCTGCGGGATTGGCTCGCGGATCCCGCAGCACGCCTGATCACTCTCACCGGGCCAGGAGGAGCCGGGAAAACCCGGCTGGCGCTGGAGCTCGCACACGCGATCGCCGCAGAAGCCGCAACCCGAGTGGTGTTCGTGCCGCTCGCCGCCATCCGGAATCCTGCGTTCGTCGCGTCGGCGATCGCGGAAGCTCTTGGACTGTCGGACGTCACGGCACTCGACTTGCCGAGGCGCGCCCGGGTCGCGTGCGGCGATCACTCCACATTGCTGGTACTCGACAATTTCGAGCAGGTGTTGGACGCGGCGCCGCTGGTCGCGGATCTCCTGACATCGGTGGCGTCGCTCCGAGTGCTGGCCACAAGCCGCGCCCCGCTCCGTGTGCGGGGAGAGCGGGAGTACGGCGTCGGACCGCTCGCGTTGGATGTGGACTCGGATGGGATGTCGCCCGCCGATCTGGCGCGCGTTCCCGCGGTGCGACTCTTCGTGGAACGGGTTCGGGGCGGGCAACCTGACTTTCGCCTGACGTCCGCCAACGGCCCCACCGTGACGGCGATTTGTCGACGGCTCGATGCGCTGCCGCTCGCCCTCGAGCTTGCGGCCCCCTGGATCAAAGTGCTGACCGCCGAGGACCTGCTCCAAAGGCTCACCCACGACGTCCTGCTCTCGAGCGTGGGCCCGCGCGATCTCCCCGAACGCCAACAGACCATGAATGCGACGGTCGCCTGGAGTTATCAGCTACTCGCCCCGTGTGCCGCGTCAACTATTCTTGCCGGTGCGCGACAACTAGATTTGCCGGTCCCGTCTAGGTGGTAGGAGGCCGTGGCGACCGCACGGCAGTCCTGAGTGTCGGGCGTTTGGTCGCAGCCCGTCCGT
>Ga0247727_10004058_pt1 | contig 31535 bp, 21 predicted proteins | sample WisWelCaveWW1625_FD_202498 | JGI IMG/M metagenome (GOLD analysis project Ga0247727, IMG submission 202498) | Biofilm microbial communities from Wishing Well Cave, Virginia, United States - WW16-25 | ecosystem: Environmental > Aquatic > Deep subsurface > Groundwater > Cave microbial mat | place... | reverse complement strand
TTTGTTAAATTTTTTTCTCAAGCGCAAGCAATTTTTTCAAAATTAGGCTTGCGCCGATTTCGATTTTGCCGTATATTGGACGCACCATAAAAAGCGAACCGCCATGACGAGAATGATTTCTGAAACAAATTTGGCCGCCAGCCGCCAGGAATTGCAGCGCCTCATTCCTTCTTTTTACAATTTCAATATCACCTTTCCGATTTGGGATTGGGTAAAGGGAACATTGCATCGGCAGATCAACACGCATGCGTGATCACTTGCCCCCAACTTCCCGACTGGCCGTTCTTTCCGCCCTGCTGATTGTTTACCTCGTGTGGGGATCAACGTATCTGGTGATTCGTATCGGACTGGAGGCGTGGCCGCCGGCCATCATGGGCGCCGTGCGTTTTACCGCGGCAGGTTGTCTTTTGCTGTTGTGGGCAAGGCTGCAGCGCGAACCCTGGCCCAACGCTTGGCCGCAAGTGCGAACGGCGGCGATTGTCGGCGTGTTGATGATCTGCGCCGGCAATTTCAGCGTGGTGTGGGCCGAGCAGTACGTGCCGTCCGGCATGACCGCCGTGATGATTGCCACGGTGTCGTTGTGGATGATCGTGCTCGAAGGATTGCGGCCCGGCGGCGAGCGCGTCACGCTGATAAAAGTGCTCGGCGTCACGATTGGCCTCGCCGGCGTCGCCGTGTTGATGTCGCCGGAATTGCGCAATGGCCAAAACCCCAACGCCGTGATCGGGCAAATCGGGCTTTTGCTCGGCTCGCTGTCGTGGGCGGCCGGCTCGATTTACACGCGCCATGCGCCGGGGCCCAAATCCCACATACTGAGTTCCGCGCTGCAAATGCTGGCCGGCGGCTTCGGGCTTTTCCTGCTCGCTGGCATTCGCGGTGAGTTTGCCGGCTTTGAGCTGGCGCGCGTGACGGGAAAACCGCTGTGGGCGATAGCCTATTTAATCGTCTTCGGCTCGGCGCTCGCGTTTACCGCGTACATCTTTCTGCTGCATCGCGCCGGGCCGGCGCTGGCTTCGACCTACGCCTTTGTCAATCCCGTCGTTGCAGTGATTCTCGGCGCCCTCATGCTCAACGAGCCGGTCACCACCGGGCTGATCATTGGCGCGGCGTTGGTGATTCTGGCGCTGCTCGTCATCCAACCAGCCAAATTGCGAAAGCAACATTGACCGGCCACTCGCTGTGACCGGCCAATCATCCAGCGAAGCCTTGCCTCAGACCGACAAGAAAAAAATTGGACACAAAAGTGAAATCTCACTAAATTGCTTGTTTTGGTGTGCTTTAAATTTTGTGCCCCAAAAACTTGCTCTGTTTGTAAAAGTTTCTGGGGTTCAAAATCTTAGCGCCTAAACCGGCCTCATCCGGTTTTTTCTTTGGCCGCCTTTTTCAATTTATCGTTGGCCATCACCGCCAGATCGACGCGCCGATTCATCTGCCGGCCTTCCGCCGTGTCATTGACGACAATGGGCTGCGATTCGCCGTAGCCCATAATCGTGAAACGCACCGGATTGACTTTCAAACCGCCGAGAAAGCCGGCCACCGATTGCGCCCGCATACGAGAAAGATTGAGATTGTGCTCGTCGGAACCAGTGTCGTCGGTGTGCCCTTCGAGCAGAATGTTGGTGTCTTCGTATTTTTGCAAAATCGCCGCCAGCTTCTGGAGATTTTCCCTGCTCTGCGGCTTGAGCGCGGCCTGGTCAACGTCGAAGAGCAGGCCGGAATCAAATGTGATTTTGATTCCCTCGCCGACGCGCTCGACTTTCGCGCCTTCGAGATCGCGCTGCATTTCAGCGGCTTGTTTGTCCATGTAATTGCCGATATACGCGCCGACCGCGCCGCCGACCGCCGCGCCAAGAATTGCCCCCAACACGGTGTTGCCGGCCGCCTTGCCGATCAGGCCGCCAACCACGGCGCCGGAGCCGGCGCCGATCGCCGCGCCCTTTTCTTTCCGGCTCCAACTGGAGCAGCCCAGGCTCATCGCCAGCAGGGCAACGCTCAACATCGTGACAATGGTTTTTCTCATGACTTCGCCTCCTTTACTGTTCGTTCAAGAGTCTACATCGGATTTTCAGACAAGCTGAAAACTGGGGCCGCTTCGCGGCAGTCTGTATTTTACAGGATTACAGGATCGACGGGATTAAATTTTAATCTTGTCAATCCTGTTCATCCAGCCAGAAAAAGTTAGAATTTTTTTCTAACTTTCGGCCAACAAAGGCTTATTTCTTTTGCCCAAATTCCTTTTGCATTTGCGCCATCAGCGCGCGGCGGACTTCCATCACATTCTCGTTGATCACGCGCAAATCGGGATTTTTCCGATTCAAAAAATCCATGCCCTGTTCATTGCCGGTGATCAAAAAATCGTTGATCGCCGCCTTGTAGTTGCGGCGCTGATCGAGCGGCTTGCCGTTGACCAGCCAATCGCCTTTTTCCTCGCTCCAGCTCACCCTCGCGGTTTGCAAAAAGCCGCCGGCGCCTTTGTTGGCGCGGCCTTGATCCAAGACTTGTTTCAACAGCCGGCCGCGCATTTCCACCGACACGACATTGCCGCCGAACGGCAAAATGCGAATGACGTCATATTCCGAAATATTGCCCGGCGGCAGCTCGTCGTCAATGCGAATCGAGCCGCCGTTGCAGATGGCCAATTCAACGCCCGGCGCGGCGTTCAGAAAGCCTTCGGCAATGAGGTCGGTTAATTTGCCCGGATAATTCCGCACCGTCGACTCGCGGCCGTCGAGCGTCACCGGCGAATTGGCCACCAGTTGTCCCGGCTCGAAACCCATGGTTTTAAATGCGCCAAAAGCCAAATCCACCCAGCGCTGCACCACCTGGCCGGTTTCCGGATCTTCCGGAATTTTGTCCGTGATCGGCCGCAACTGCGAATCGATGTGCAAACGGCGGGTCTCGACGTCATACGTCAATTGGTGAACGTAGGCGGAACGCGCATTCGCATCCGCTTTGAAAATCGGCGTGAAATTCGCGCCGCGCCAGATTTGCGCGTTCTCGTGCTCGTGCCCGCCCAAAATCAAATCAATACCCGCCACCGTTTGCGCGAGCTTGACGTCGTCTTCGAGCGGAAGATGCGTCACCGCGATGAGAATATCGACTTGGCCGCGCAGCGCCTGCGCCTGTTGCTTCGCCGCTTCCAGCGGATCGAGATATGTCACATAGTCCGGTTTATTTTTCGTCATGGTGACGCCAATCATCCCGACCCGCGCGGTTTGATTCGAGGCGTTGGTGACGGTGAAAATAACATTTTCTTTGACATTCGGAAACGGTTTTTGATTGCGATCGAACGCATTGCCGGAAAACCAGGTGAAGCGCGATTCGGACAAACGCTGCAAGAACGGCTGCTCTTTCAGATCAAATTCGTGATTGCCGAAGGTGCAATAGTTCAATCCGGCGGCGTTCAACACCTCCACCATTTGTTTGCCATCCAGTCGCGCGCCGTCGACTTTGGCGGTTCCCAACGCCGAGGGGCTGAACAAATCGCCGGCCAAAATCATGAAGGTGTTCGGATTTTGCGCCGCAAGCTGTCTTCGCAACGTCGCCAGACGCCCCATGCCGCCCTCCTTGCCGCCGCTCACCGGCGTGATCTCGTACACGTCGTTGATCTGCAGCAGGGTGATTTTGACGATAGTGTCGTGCGGCGCGGGGGGAGACCACGCCAAAACAAAAGCCGCGACGACAATCAATAAAGGGAACAGACGAACAAACGATTTTCTTCTCACGGTTTCCTTCTCCAACTCCAATTTTGTTGAGTTCAGTAGTTGTACGGCAGCGGAATGCATCCTTCTTTCATCAACGCACCGATCAGATAATGCGAGCCGGTGATGCAGAGCAGATCGTCATCGCGGCAACTCTCGCGCGCTTGCGCAAAGGCGGCAGCCGGCGGATCAACTGCTTCGGCGTGCAAGCCCCGTTTTTTTGCGGCCTGCGCTAATTCGATAGCCGGACGTGCACGATTCGTCGGTGGCGTTGCGAAAAAAAAGCGGGGGCGAAAATTTTTCCAGGCGCGTAAAATGGGCGGCAAGGTTTTATCTTCCAGCAATCCAATTACGACAAGCAGGCGGCGATATTTAAAAATCTCTTGCAGGTTTTGCGCCAACACGCGCATGCCGCCGGCGTTATGCGCGGCATCAACCACTATCGTCGGCTGCGTTTGAATGACTTGCAGGCGCGCCGGCCAAAACACGGTTTGCAAGCCGCGCCGAATGGCGTCGTCAGTTAATTGAATATATTTTTTGCGCAAAAGCGCTGCGGCAAAAATAGCCAAAGCTGCATTGTTAACCTGATGCCGCCCGGCCAACGCGCACGCGATATTTTTTAAATTAAGATTAAAATCCGGCAAGTCAAGGGTAAATTGCAAACCGGCCGGATGGGCGAAAATCTTTTTGATTTTAGCCTGATTTTGCAGCTCATAAAACGGCGCCCGCAGTTGACGGCATCGTTTGAGAATCGGCTGCCGCGCGATTTTTTGCCGCACGCCTGAAACGCACGGCACGCCTTTTTTAATAATGCCGGCTTTTTCACGGGCGATCTTGGCCAGCGTATCGCCGAGATATTGTTGATGCTCCAGGCCAATCGTCGTGATCACGGAGACTTCCGGCTGCACGACGTTGGTGGCGTCCAATCGTCCGCCGAGGCCGGTTTCGATAATCGCCAGCTCCACGCGCCGCTGCGCGAAGATCGCAAACGCGATGGCGGTGATGATTTCAAAATATGTCGCCTGCAGCGATTCGGCCAACGGCCTGCAACTTTTTAAGGCGTCTTCAATCTCTTGAAATGAAACCGGAATGCCGTCGATTTGAATGCGCTCGTTGAGATGGACCAGATGCGGCGAGGTGTACAAACCTGTGCGCAGCCCCGCGGCCTTGCCAATGGCCGCCAGCATCGCGGCAGTCGAGCCTTTGCCGTTCGTGCCCGCTATGTGAACCGTTGGATATTTGAGCTGCGGTTGGCCGAAAAATTCACACAGCCTTTCAATCCGCTCCAAACCCAATTGCCAGCCGAAGAAGCCGAGACTGTCGAGAAAGCGTTGGGAGTCGGGAGTTAAAGATAGCTGATTCGTCAAGCGGGCAGGCATAATTTCAAACATCGTCGGGCTTATTAAATTTTGTACCAAACGCGAGTCAATATAGCATATCATACCGTCAAATGCAAGTATTTTGCCGCGCCGTCTTTGAAAAAATCTGCTCTTGACAACGGCAGGAGAACCTCCTATATTGTTCATCACATTCAAAAAATGATCGACGCATTTTCTCGTTGCATGGTTTGGCGTGAGCTTCACCCCGTTTTCTGGTCACAAAAATAATCAACGCGGAGTTTTGATGAAACCGCTTTTACTCGTATCAAATCCCTCGTCGGCGAAGGGCAGAAGCCGCGCCGTATTGGAACGCGCTGTGGCTTGGCTAAAGCAAAACAGCATTCCAACCCATCAACTCGTCTCGCAGCATGCCGGACATCTTTTTGAAGCGCTGCCGCCCTTGCTCAAAGAAGACTGGCGCGCGATCGCCGTGCTCGGCGGCGACGGCACGCTCTTCGAAGTCATCAACATTTGCCTCGAGGCGACGAATGAAAATTTTGTCACGCCGCTGGCGGTGATTCCCGGCGGCACCGGCAATTCCTTCTCAAAAGATTTAAATGGCAATACGCTCGAAGGTTTTTTGCAAAAAGCCGTCGCAGGCGCGCCGCAGCCGGTGGATGTCGCGCGCTGCCGATTTGCCGGGGGTGCGAACGTTGGGCGCCCGTGGCATAAAAACGAGTTTTATTTCATCAACCTTCTCGGCGCCGGCTTCGTCGCCGAAGTGAATCACCGCTCGTTCGGCTTTTTTAAAAAGCTCGGCATGTTCGGTTACGCCGCCAGCGTTTTGGCGACGTTGACGAAGCTGCGGCATTATCAAATGCGGCTGACGCTCGACGAGCACATCATCGAAAAGCCGAACACCTTTGTGGCGATTTGCAACTCGCGGGTGACCGGCGGCAACATGCTCATCGCGCCGGAGGCGAGCATCCGCGACGGCTGGCTCGACGTGGTCGTCGCCAACGCCATCTCGCGCTGGGAGCTGATCAAAACCTTCCCCAAAGTTTTCTCCGGCACGCACACCTCGCATCCCGAAGTCGAAATATTTCGCGCCCGACACGTTCGTCTCGAAACCGATCCGCCCTCGTTGCTGACGCCGGACGGCGAAACGCTCGGCGCGACGCCGATTGCAGTCGAAATTTTGCCTGGCAAGCTTCAGTTCATGGCCTGAGCCTGCACCATAAGTTTCAAAAATTTCTTAAAACTTTATCTTGTTTTTGTCCGAAGACTTTCGTATGTTGTTTTTACGTATCAGCAACGGGCCGCGCCTAAAAAATAGATAAGCGCGGCGGTATAGAAAATTGATGCGTGAGGTGGCCGTCCTCCCCCGAGTGTGCAGCCTGCCTCAAAAATCAGTGGCTTTTGCCGAAATTTTTTTCATTTCTCTCTGGCGCTTGAACCTGCCTCGACGATGCGAGCAACCCCGACGGGCGTAGCCAAGCATACCCCAAAAATTCGAGATTTGATCAAAAGACAAAGAGATTCCCGGGCCACCACAATTTTTTATTTCGCAAGAAGGTGAACTCTTTGCACATTCTCTCCGCGATAGTTTAATAAGGATTTTATGTCGTTTCAACAATTCGGGCTGCATCCTGATCTGCTCAAAGCGGTTCAGCAAATGGGTTATGTCGAACCTACCCCGATTCAACAACAAGCCATCCCAGTGGTCATGTCAGGCCGCGATCTCATCGGCTGCGCCCAGACCGGCACCGGCAAAACCGCGGCGTTTGCGCTGCCGATTTTGCATAAGCTGCATCCGATCCGGCGCGCCCAAATCCGCGTGTTGGTCTTGACGCCGACGCGCGAGCTGGCCTCGCAAATCAACGAAGTCTTTGAAGGCCTGACCGCTCACACGAAACTCTACACTGCCGCCATCTACGGCGGCGTCGGCATGCCGCCGCAGGAGCGCGCGCTGCGACTCGGCACCGACGTTATCGTCGCCACGCCGGGCCGCTTGCTCGATCATATGAATCGCGGCATCGGGCGTTTTGACGGGCTGGAAGTGTTGGTGCTCGACGAAGCCGACCGCATGCTCGACATGGGCTTTTTGCCGGACGTCAAGCGCATCATTTCACACCTGCCCAAACAACGCCAGACCATGCTGTTCTCCGCGACTATGCCCAAAGAGATTCTCGATCTCAGCCGGCACATTTTGCAAAACCCGGCGATGATTCAAATCGGCCGCCAGGCCAAGCCGGCCGAAGGCGTCAGCCAGTCGGCTTATCCCGTGGCGCAGCATCTCAAAACTGATTTGTTGCTGGCGCTGTTGGAAACACTCGCCATCGAGTCAACCTTGATTTTTGCGCGCACGAAAGTTCGCACCGAGCGTTTGACGCGCCAGTTGAAGGAAGGCGGTCATAAAGCCGCGTTGATTCATGGCGATCGCACGCAAGGCCAACGCCTGGCGGCGCTGGAAGGTTTTCGCAATCGCGCTTACCGCATTTTGGTGGCGACCGATATTGCGGCGCGCGGCCTCGATATTGACGGCATTTCGCACGTGATCAATTTCGATGTGCCGATGACGCCGGAAGATTACGTTCACCGCGTCGGCCGCACCGCGCGCGCCAAAGCCCTCGGCGCCGCGCTGACGTTGGTCGCTCCCGGTGAAGAAGAGTTTCTGGCGGCGATTCAACACCTGACCAAGATGGAAATTCCACGCCGGACCGTGGCGGATTTCGATTACAAGCGCGTTATGGCGCCCCGTCCGGGCCGGGAAAATGAAGGCCGGCGGAATAAACGCTTCAGCGGCAAGGGCAAGCGCCGTTACGCCCAAGCCACATTCTATTAGACCATTTGTTAATCCCCTTATCATGTTGTTCACTTCTTATTTCAGGATGTTTACCCATGAAGATTTTTGTTGGCAATCTCTCCCGCCGTGTGACGCAGGACGCGCTGCAGCAGTTGTTTGAAACTTTCGGCCAGGTCGCTACGGTCGAAATTATCAGCGACAAATTCAGCGGCGAATCCAAAGGCTTTGCTTTTATCGAAATGCCTACCAAAAGCGAGGCGGAAGCCGCGATGCAGGGTCTTAACGGCCGTGACATGGATGGCAAATCGTTGACCGTAAACGAGGCGCGCCCGCGCAATAATGATCGTCGCGGCGGAGGAGGCGGTGGCGGTGAGCGGCGTTTCGGTGGTGGTGGTGGTGGTGGTGGCCGCGGCGGGGAACGGCGTTTTGGCGGCGGTGGTGGTGGCGGCGGCAACCGGCGCTCGTGGTAGTTTTAGTTTTGATCGTATGAAATAAAAAGGAGAGCCAATGTGCTCTCCTTTTTTATTTCGATTTGGATTTTGAATCAAGAAAACTTTCCCTGGCCTGCGGCACCGCGTGGCGCGGCGGGCGCCAGGGCAGGCAGGATTTTATTCTAACTTTTTGGCGCTAAACGCTTAAAGATTCAACAGCACGGCAAACTGCCAGGTTTCCAACTCTGTCGGCGTCGCGCCCATGCCGGCGTCGATTCGAACGCGGCGCACCGGCTGGAAGGTGAGACCGGCGCGAAAATTCGTTGCCGTCTCGCTGCGCCGGGCCGGCACGGCGCGATAGCGGTCGATGCGCTGCGGCGGATTTTTCGTCGTGATGCCGTCCGGCCGTATCACCGCCGTCGAATCGGTGCGATACCAGATGTCGATCACCTCGTCCGCCTCGACCTTGACGTACTTTTTAATCGCGCCAAAATGCGCCGTGAAGCCGCGGCCGAGATAAAAGCTCATCGCAATCGGCAGCGCCAGGTTGGTGGTGGCGGCGCGTTTGTCAAGCCGCAACGTTTTGTCCTCGATGCCGATCTGGCTGCCAATCGGGCTCCACGGTGTTTCCGTATGTTGATGGCTGGCCCGCCGCACTTGCGCATCCTCGTACATTAAAGTTTTGCTCTCCTCGGATTCCACGAAAATACCGACCGTGCATTCGCTGTTTTTATACATCGGCACCACCAGGCCAATCGCGCCGCTCTTTCGCGTCGTGTTTTCATCCCCTTCGCCGATGCGATCATCCGTGAATCGCGAGCTGGAAATGGAATTGTACAGCACGTTGTCCGGATAATTGCGAAAGCGATAGTGGCCGTAGCTGGTATCGGCGACCGCATCGCCGTTGGCAAGATCGACGTTGGATTTCTGATACTCAAACCGGAACCGGAGCGTCACCTCGTTTTGCATCGGCAAGTCACCGTGCACGCCGGCGTATTCCGTCGCGCCGTCGTGCCGCCAATGGCTCCGGCTCACATGCGAATAACGCCAAAGCCCAAAATAATCGGCTTGCGTGATTTCACCGTATTGATAAAAGCTGCTGTCTTGATCGTTGGCCGATTGCTTGTGATCGCCTTCGATGCGGCCGGCAAACACCCCGAGCTGCCGCGTGTCGGAGAGCGTCACGAGAATGCCGCCGCTGAATTCATTTTGGCGTATCGTCGCGCCGGTGCTTTTGGCGTTGAGATAACTCGAACGGTAGCGATAATCGTATTGCTGATCGTAATTGTTCAACCGCACATAATCGCCGGAGACATCGGTTTGCACGCGGCTGGCTTTGGCGCCGACCGCGAGAAATTTGGCGAGCTTGAGGGAGAGGGTGGCATCCAACAAATGCGCGGTTTCGGTTTTCTCGTCGAGGCCGTCGCGTTTGATATTCGGATCGATCTCGGGAAAATTGCGGCTGGCCTCGGCGCGCGCGCCAAACGCATCGTAGCCGCCGTAATACCAGAACGGCACGTACTCGTAAAAAGTCCCTTGATGATGGATCAGCTCATACGAAAAGGCGTATTTGAAACCGGGCAGATATTTCGCCGCGACGTCGCCGATGTAAACGGCCGAGATCAGCGGCTCCAGCTTGCGCTCGGCCGGTTGTCCCCAGTACGGCGGCGCAAAGAGCGCGTTGTCATACAAATAGATTGGATAGAGGCGATGCTTGAATGCCTTGGGTTTTTCCGAGCTGCCTTTGAGATCGATGTAAAGCCGGGTGCCGGAAATCGACGACAGCGAAGCCGGCTGAAACGACAGCTCGCTCAGCGGATCCGGCAAAATTCCCAGCAGCCCCTCGTCGATATTTTTTAAATTGACCGAGACGATGCGATGCGGCCGCAAAAAATAATCGCGCGAGTCGAAACCCTTTTCCAACACGTAGTCGCTCCAATATTGCGCGTGCAGCGCCAGCGGACTCAGGATGAACAGAAAAAGAAAGTGTTTCATAACAGGTTCTCCGGCAGGGCAAAAATTTGTGAGCATAACGCACGTCCGGATGGCGATAGGAAAAAAGCTTATCCGCCGAACTTCGCCGAAACCACTGAGTGTCGCCGAACAAAATCTTTTTCGGCGAATCGCGGCGTCTCTCGGAGGGAATTTTTTGCTTTTTTGCTCCGATTTCACTTTTTATAAACCAATACTCCATCCGGACGCTGAAATTATATAAAAATGGATTTTTCAACTTGAAGAACGCAAGCGCCGTACCAGAGTTTGTGGCGGCAAGAGCTGTCAATTTGATGAAGAGGCAACTGCCGATTTATTCAAGCCTTGCCCGTTGTGTAAAATTAGGATTCGTGCTGGTGGGCCTCGTTGAGAGATGGCGGGAGCGACGGATTTTTGGAGGGTTATTCAAAAATTTGCCGGGTTACGTTTTCGCAAAGGTTTCGCGCGCTGAGGTTCGCCATCCCCAAACGCCGCAGGCGTGTCATGTTTATAGCAATTCTGATTCTGTCAAGCCGGAAACCAAACGCTTCTGGGATTTTTCAATTCGTCAAATCAAACGTATACGGCTGAATGAGCCAGTAGGGTACCGGGCCTTGGGCGTTGCGGGCGGGCGTGAAGCGGCTGGCGAGGGCGGCGCGCCGGGCGGCTTGGGCGAAGCGCGGGCTGCCGGTGGTGTTTTCAATCACCACGGCTTTCACCACTTTGCCGGTGACGTCGATTTCCAAACTGATTTTGATCTCGCCGCGGAGGTTTTTCTTGCGGTCTTCTTCGGGATATTCCGGCACGACGAACACCAGCGGCCGCGGCGGAATGATTTGCCCGCCGCCGAGGGCATCGGCATTGCCCGCCGAAGCCGCGGCTCCCACCGATTGCAGATCGATGGTCGTCGGCTCGATGGTCTCATCCTCGGGAATCAGCTCGCTGTCGATGGGAATCGGAATCGCCGGCTTGGGCGGCGGCGGACGGCGGGCGCCGGCCCGGGTTTGCGGGATATTCTCGACGGTCAAGATAATCGGCTGCTGCTCGCGCACCGTGACCGGCATGCTGACATCGCGCAGAAAGAAAAACAGCAGCAGCATCAGCGACAGGGAAAAAATCAGCCCCAATTCCGACCGGCGGCGATAGGTCAATCGCGGCAGATCGAAGAGCGGAATTTTTGTGCCGGTGGTTTGCATATTCTAAAATTCCCGAGATCAGATAAGTTTGTAAAACGTAAGACGTAAAACGTAAGGTTCTGTTTAACGCCAAAAAGTTAAAATAAAATCCTGGTTTTTTCAGACGGGATAAACAGGATTGACACGATTAAAATTCAATCCAGTTGATCCTGTTATCCCGTCAGATAAAGACTGGCGCCAAGCCGCTCGCTTTTCAGCTTGTCTGAAAATCTGGCTCACGGGATATTCCGTCTTGTGTGTCGCGTTACGTTTTACGTCTTACGTTTTACGTCTTACGTTTTAGCTTATTTCACGATCAACAGCCGGCGCACGACGTGCGACCAGGCGCCGGTGTTCTCCGGGCGATAGCGCAGGCGCAGAAAATAAATGCCGGAGCTCAAGTCGAGTCCCTCGCGCGTCCGGCCGTTCCATATTAGCTCATGATAGCCTGCCGCATATGAACCGACCGGCCAGTCGTGCACGCTGCGTCCGGCTATATCAAAGACGTGCAACTCGATCTCGACGCGCTGCGGCAAGGCCAAACGAACGCGCGTGGCGGCGTTGAAGCCAGACGCCCGCAGGGGATTCGGATAAGTTTGTAACGCCAACTGGCTGGGAATCGTTTCATCCTGGCGGATAAACTCTTTGGCCGCTGATAATGGCGCGACTTTTCCATCCGCGGCGTCGGAAACAGCCGCTGCCGTTGCGGCGCCAGCGGACTGAATGCGCAGCCAGTCGACGTAGAGATTGCGATCGTCCGGCGGGCTGTACAGGTCATTGATAAACGCTATCGCCACTTCCTGCGAGCCGGCGTTGACGCTAAACGTCGCAGTGAATTCCGCATACGTCGAGGTGTTCACCGTGATCACCCCGCCTGGCGAGGCAACTTGATTGATTCGCAACTCGGCCTTCGACCAATCGCCGGCGGCAATACTGCCGTAAGCCCGCAACGTGAAGCGATACGAACCGCTGCTGGGAAAATTCACGGTTTGGGCGAGATGGCCATTGCTCCACAACGCCCAACCCGGTGGACGCGACCCGCCGCCGCTTTTGAACGGCATGTTTTCGGCTTCCAGCGTCACCTCGAATGCCGGGGCCGGCGGGGCGGTGGTAAAACTAAAATTGCCTGAAACCGCAAGATTGCCGGCGGCGTCTCTGGATTTAACGCGATAATGATACGTGGTGTTGGCCGTCAAACCGGAAATCGTCGCGCTGTGCGAGATGACACGGTTGGCATCGAGCGCTGAAGCCGAGCCGTAATTGGCGTCGAGGCCGTACTCCACCTGCGAATCACTCACCTCGTCGGTGCTCCAGTTGATCGTCGCCGTCGTGGTGGTGATATTGCTGGCATTGACGTTCGAGATCACCGGCGGCGTCAAATCGGGCAAGGTGGTGAAAGTGAAATTGCCGCTCACTGCGAGATTGCCGGCGGCATCTTTCGATTTGACGCGATAGTGATAGGTCGTGTTCGGCTGCAAATTCGACAGCGTCACGCTATGTGAGATCAACAGCGCCGCATCGAGCGGCGACGACGAGCCGTAATTCGTCGTCAAGCCGTATTCCACTTGCCTGTCGCTGGCTTCATTCGTCGTCCAGGTGATGGTCGCGGCTGAAGTCGTGAGATTGCCGGCGGCGACATTGGAAATCACCGGCGGCTGGGTATCGCTGGGCCCGAACTGAATCTTGAGCCAATCGACGTAAAGATTGCGATCATCCGGCGGGCTGAAAAGGTCGTTGATAAAGGCAATCGCCATTTCATGTGATCCAGCGTTGACGCTAAACGTCACGGTGAATTCCGCATACGTCGAGGTGTTCACCGTGACCACCCCGCCTTGCGGGGCAACTTGATTGATACGCAGCTCGGCCTTTGACCACGCGCCGGCGGCAAAACTGCCGTATGCCCGTAAAATGAAACGATACGAATCACTTCGGGGAAAATTCACGGTTTGGGCGAGATGACCATTGCTCCACAACGCCCAACCCGGTGGACGCGACCCGCCGCCGCTTTTGAACGGCATGTTTTCGGCTTCCAGCGTCACCTCGAATGCCGGGGCTGGCGGCGCGGTGGTAAAAGTAAAATTACCTGAAACCGCGAGATTGCCGGCGGCGTCTTTGGATTTGACGCGATAATGATAGATGGTACCAGCCGTCAATCCGGAAATTACCGTGGTGTGCGAGATGACACGAGTGGCATCGAGTGTTGAAACTGAGCCGTAATTAGTGTCGAGACCGTACTCAACCTGCGAATCACTCGCCTCGTCGGTGCTCCAGTTAATTGTCGCCGTCGTGGTGGTGATATTGCTGGCGTTGACGTTCGAGATCACCGGCGGCGTCACGTCGGGCAGGGTGGTGAAAGTGAAATTGCCGCTTACCGTCAAGTTTCCGGCTGCGTCTTTTGACTTGACGCGATAGTGATACGTGGTGTTCGCTTGCAAATTCGACAACGTCACGCTGTGTGAGATCAACAGCGCGGCATCAAGCGCCGAGGCCGAGCCGTAGTTCGTGTCAAGGCCATATTCCACCTGCCTGTCGCTGGCTTCATTCGTCGTCCAGGTGATGGTCGCGGCAGAAGTCGTGATATTGCCGGCGGCGACATTGGAAATCACCGGCGGTTGGGTATCGCTAGGCCCGGATTGAATCTTGAGCCAATCGACGTAAAGATTGCGATCATCCGGCGGGCTGAAAAGGTCGTTGATAAAGGCAATCGCCACTTCGTGTGATCCAGCGTTGACGCTAAACGTCGCGGTGAATTCCGCATACGTCGAGGTGTTCACCGTGATCACCCCGCCTTGCGGGGCCACTTGATTGATGCGGAGCTCGGCCTTTGACCAGTCGCCGGCGGCGATGCTGCCGGAAGCCCGCAACGTGAAGCGATACGAATCACTTCTGGGAAAATTCACGGTTTGTGCGAGATAGCCATTGTTCCACAAACCCCAGCCCGGCGGACGCTCGCCGCCGACGGTTTTGGTCGGCATGTTTTCGGCCTCAAGCGTCACCTCAAAGGCCGGGGCCAGCGAGGAGGTGGTAAAAGTAAAATTACCCGAAACCGCAAGATTGCCGGCGGCATCTTTTGATTTGACGCGGAAATGATAGGTGGTACCAGCCGTCAAACCGGAAATCGCCGTGGTGTGCGAGATGGCACGAGTAACATCGAGTGTTGAAACTGAGCCGTAATTGGCGTCGAGGCCGTACTCCACCTGCGAATCACTCGCCTCGTCGGTGCTCCAGTTGATCGTCGCCGTCGTGGTGGTGATATTGCTGGCATTGACGTTCGAGATCACCGGCGGCGTAACGTCGGGCAAGGTGGTGAAGGTGAAATCGTCGCTTACCGCCAAGTTTCCGGCGGCATCTTTGGATTTGACACGGTAATGATACGTTGTATTATTCGCCAAGCCGGAGAGATTGATCGTGTGGCTGGTGGCGCGGGTCGCATCAAGCGCCGAGGCCGAGCCGTAGTTCGTGTCAAGGCCGTACTCCACCTGCGAATCACTGGCCTCGTCGGTGCTCCAGGTGATCGTCGCGGCTGATGTCGTGATGTTGCCGGCGTTCACGCTCGAAATCACCGGCGGCGTCAAATCCGGCACGGGCGTGGTAAACGTGAAATTGCCGCTCACCGCGAGATTGCCGGCCGCATCTTTCGATTTGACGCGATAGTGATAGGTCGTGTTCGCTTGCAAATTCGACAACGTCACGCTATGTGAGATCAACAGCGCGGCATCAAGCGGCGAAGACGAGCCGTAGTTCGTGTCAAGGCCATATTCCACCTGCCTGTCGCTGGCTTCATTCGTCGTCCAGGTGATGGTCGCGGCTGAAGTCGTGAGATTGCTGGCGGCGACATTGGAAATCACCGGCGGTTGGGTATCGCTGGGCCCGGACTGTATCTTGAGCCAATCGACGTAAAGATTGCGATCATCCGGCGGGCTGAAAAGGTCATTTATAAAGGCAATCGCCACTTCGTGTGATCCAGCGTTGACGCTAAACGTCGCGGTGAATTCCGCATACGTCGAGGTGTTCACCGTGATCACCGCTTTGGAAACTTGATCAATACGAATTTCCGCTTTTGACCATTCACCGACAGCCATACTGCCGTAAGCCCGCAACGTGAAGCGATACGAATCACTTCTGGGAAAATTCACGGTTTGGGCGAGATAACCATTGCTCCACAAAGCCCATCCCGGTGGACGCTCACCGCCGCCGGTTTTGACCGGCATGTTTTCGGCTTCGAGCGTCACCTCAAAGGCCGGCGCCGGCGAGGCGGTGGCAAAAGTAAAATTACCCGAAACCGCGAGATTGCCGCTGGCATCTTTGGATTTGACGCGATAATGATACGTAGTGTTGGCCGTCAAGCCGGAAATCACCGTGGTGTGCGAGATGACACGAGTGGCATCGAGTGTTGAAACTGAGCCGTAATTAGTGTCGAGACCGTACTCAATCTGCGAATCACTCGCCTCGTCGGTGCTCCAGTTGATCGTCGCGGCTGATGTCGTGATGTTGCCGGCGTTCACGTTCGAGATCACCGGCGGCGTCACGTCGGGCAAGGTGGTGAAAGTGAAATCATCGCTCACCGCGAGATTGCCGGCCGCATCTTTGGAGTTGACGCGATAATGATAGGTGGTATTGCCCGCCAGGCCGGCGAGCGTAATAGCGTGGCTGGTGACGCGGCTCGGATCAAGCGCCGAGAATGAGCCGTAATTGGTGTCGAGGCCATATTCCACCTGCGAGTCGGCCGGCTCGTCGGTGTTCCAGGCGATCCGGGCCGAAGACGAGGTGATGTTGGTCGCGGTCACGTTCGAGATGAGGGGCGGCTGCGTCTCGGTGGCGCCAATGAACTGCACGTGCAGCCAATCCACAATGAGCGCGCGATCATCAAGATCATTTGTGAAAGCGATTTTTATCTGATGCGTCCCGGCGGTGACGTCTTTGTCCACGGAAAATTCCTTGAACACCGCCGAGTTGATAGACAAATTCGCCAGCGTGTTGTTGTCAAGCTGGAGCGAAAGGTTGGGCCAGCCGTCACGATGTTCGCTGCGGCTGCGCATCACCAAGCGATACGGGCCGGTTTGCGGGAAATTCAGCGAGATGGCGAGATGACCATTCGTATCCAGGTTCCAGCCCGGCGGCTCGGCGTGGCCGACGGTTTTGGTGGGCATGTTCTCCGCTTCAATCCACTCATCCATCACCACCACCATGGTGCGCAGGCCGCGCGGGGAAGATTTCCACTCGCGGCCATCCGCCGTTTGCGAGGCTACGGTGGCCGTGTAATTAATATCGGGCGACAAACCGTCGACGATGATCTCATGCTGGGTGGTTTCGCGGTTATCAAGGTATTGCACGTGTGAGCCATCCGGCTTTTGCAAATCCAGGCGGCTGTCGGAAGGCTCCGGCGTTTGCCAGGTGAAGCGCGCCTGGCGGATGTTGAGCTGCTGGCTTTGCAAATTCGTGACATTGCCGGCTGCGGTGACGGACGGCGCCGCAGCCGCCCGCAGCAAAGCCGCGCCATCCAAATTATTCGAAGGCATCAGCAAAACCGCTTCGCCGGTTGATTGGAAGACGCGGCCCGGCTGCAGCGCGCCGGCAATCGGATCAAACCAGGCCAGAGAAAAATGTTGGTTCGCCGGCAGTTGCAAGCGCATGCGCCCGCCGCGCACATTGTACGCGACGTATTCACTGCCCGGCTTGGCCAACAGCTCGGTTTGGCCGTCAAGCGGCCCGCCGGGTCTGGCCAATTCCGGGTGTGGGTCAAGCTCCCACCAGGAAGTGTGATCGCGGAAAAAACGGTAAAAAACCGTGTGCTGTCGTCCGGCTTCCAAATCTGGCGGATCATTCAGATCCCAACGGTTGTCCAAATCATCGTCGTAATGCTCATCGGGATCGTAGTAGGTGTGTTGAAATCCGGAAACAAAAAAACCTCCGGCGTTGAAAATCATCCAGCCGCCGGTGCGGGTGTAATGGGCATCATGGAGAATGCCATGCGCATGCACGTGGTTCGGAAAATGATAACCATATTCAGCGTTGACCACCGGCTTGTTGAAAATGCGGGCGACGCGAATGGAATCGGCCAAAAACTCGCCGGCATCGCGGTGCTGATACATGACATAGCCCAACCAGGCGTCGTTGCCAAATTCACGATTGCTGCGGCCGTCGCCGGGATGGATCGAAATGGGATGATCGTAAGGATCGGCTGCGGCCACGGCATTGCCCACCTCGCGATAGAGCGGCGGATCATAAAAATACACGGTATAGTCGCCGGCGAGAACCCAAAAAACATTGTAGGCGGCATAACGCGAGACGATGTATAACGCCAGACGTTTGTAGGCATCGGTAGGCATTCGCCGCAACTCTTCAGCCCAGGTAAAAAACAGAATCGACACCATGCCCATGCTGTCGGCATAGGCCACCCGGCGATCAACCCACTGGAAGAATCCCGGATTCAACCGGTCGAAATTGCGCGTGTCGGGATTGAACATTTCGAAGGGCGCGCCGCCTTCGTTGGACTGATAATCATACCGGTTTTGCACGATCATCGTGTTAAAGGCGTTGAAATTTTGAGCAACGCGCACATTGACGAAAGACTTGAAGCGCGCCTCAAAACCGACGCCGGAGCCCATGGCGTCCCAATTGGTTTCGCCCATCAGCAAAAACGGCGTGCCGTCGCTGTATTCAAACTGGTACCGCCGCGAAGGACTCGCGCGCACGAAGCCGCGCTTGGCGGGATTGGGCTGCGCCTCAAAAGTTCCGGACGTCACCAGGCTTCCATCCGAGCTTTCGGTGCGATAGCTCCAAATGCCGGCCTCGGTTGGCGAAAATCGCACGACCCAATTTCGCCCGCCGTTCCAAAAGCCTTTCAAGCGCATTTCCCGGCCGGCCGGAGAGGTGAACACCCCGATGAGGCTGGCATCGTGATAAGGATTGCTGTAATTTGTTGTCGTGGAAAGCCGCACTTCAAAGGGCTTGTAGAGCAAAACCGTTGCGGTTAAGGTTGGTTCACCGCCGGCGCCGGTCGTTACAATCAACTCCGGCTGTGAGTTGGTCGATTCGCGTGAATCGAAGGAGACCACGTTGGCGCCGGAGCCGACGAGCGCAAAATCGTACGTCCCAGCCCCGGCAACGGCGGAAGCAACGTTGACTTCATGCCACTGCCCGGCTTGCACGCTGTTGATGGTACCAAGCGATTGCCCGGTCACGCTTGGTTTGCTCAGCCACGTCACGTTGTTTTCATCCCAACTTGCATTGAGAACGCGCAACGCCCCGCCGCTGTTTCCGCTTTGCCGGCCATGCAAACGCAGCGAGGCTTGCACGGCGTTGTCATTCAAACCGGCGACGTTAAAGCGCAAATAGCATTCTCGCCCCGCGCCGCCGAGCAAATTCATCCAGCCAAAATTGCCGCGATCGCGTGTCGTGCCGTACAACCCGGCTTGCTCGACGTAAGTATCGGCTGCCGGTTTGAAAAGATAGACGCTGTTTTGTAAAGTTGTAAAAGCTTGATTGGCGCTCGTAGTGAGATTGCCGGCATCGTCAAGCGCGACAATCCGGTAATGATAGGTTTGATTGGACGTGAGATTGGCAATGGCGGTGGAAAAAGTTTGTGCCGGCGGACCGAGCACCGGCGTTCGCTGACCATAAGCCGTGGTCACGCCATACTCGACAAAGCAAACCGAGGGTTCGTTTGTCGTCCACGACAGCCGCGCAGCGTTGGCGTACGAATTGCTCGTCGCCATATTCGCAATTTGCGGCGGCGACAAATCATTTGGCGCCACATTTTCTTTCACGACTAAATTGGCATAAATCGGCCCAACGATGGCGGGATATTGATTGTTTTTAAAACTGGTAATGATATCCGCGCCCACCGTCCGATCACGGCCAAGATAAAGATAGCGAAGCTGCATCGGCGCCGAATGCGTGTGCGACGCATACAGCGCGCCGTCGCGGAAATATTGCAAAAGCGCGCCATTCCAGACCAGCTTGATTCGGTAGGTTTTGGTCAAGTCCCAATCATTGGAAACGATCGTATTGACTTCATTGTGATCGTAAGTCCAGGAAAGCAGTTTGACGCCCGGATCGTAATTGAAACCGCCATGAAGATCCCAAACCGTTTCCTGATTTTCAACCGGATGGTGATTGCCCCACGGCGTGCGGAACATACCCAGAAAATGATGCCGGCGCTCGGTGTTTTGTGCGGCCGGCCTGAAATTGCGCGCCTCGATCTCGAGCGAGCCGTTTTCTACATAACGGCCGAGGTCATAGATCATCATGTCCTCGACGCCGGTCACTTGCCAGCCGCCGCCGGAAATGAATTGGCCGCCCTTGCGAACGCCGAGCGAGTTGTTGAGCAACGGATCATTCAACACGATTTGTTCCACCGCCGCTTGGGCCGCGCTCGAGGTGATCGAAAAATCATCCACCACCAACACGCCGTTGGTTTCGCTGCGGTAGCCGGCCAGCTCAAAATAAAAAGCGTTGTCCGGCGTGTACCCGGGCAAAGCAAACGTTTCGTTGTAAGTATTGATCCATGTCGCGCCGTTCAGCGACGCCTCAAAGTGAATTCTGGCGTCATCAAGGCGCAAGCGCAAATACACCGCGCCGTTGATCACCAGGCTGCCGGTGACGTCAAATCCGCTGCGGACGCCGTTTTTCCGGCTTTCCACGTACAAGCGATAACTGCCGCTGGCGCCGGTGCGATAGGCATAAAAGCGATACCAATTCGCTTCGTTATAAATGCCGAAGGTGGAAGACAGATTGTACGTGGGGCTGATCCCCAAATCGCCGTCGTTGTTCGGCTGCTGCACCTTGACGGTGATCGTGCTGTTGCGGGCGATGTACGCGTTGCGCGTGATCACCCAGCCGCTTTCGGAACCCTGCGCGCGCAGCTCGAGCGCGTTGTTGGCGACGCCGGCGCGATTGCCGGCATTGGCGCCCAGGCGCCATTTGCCGGGGTCGAGTATGCCGCTATTGAAATCATCCGCGAAAAGCTCAGCGGCGGTTGTCAAGCTCGGCCCGGTTTGGGCCTCGCTCGTAATGGTGGAATCGAACGGCGGTTTTGCGCTGGATAAATTGAAACGCGATTCGTAATCGTCTTGCGCAAAAGCCAAAGTCGTTCCCAGGATGAAAATGCCGATGGCGGCGCCAACCCGGGAGCTCAAAGAATGAAAACGCGCTTGACCTTCCATGGTGCCCTCTTTGCCAAAGTTGTGCGTGCAATGTTGCGTGAATTGTAAGATTGATTTTATCTGATCAAAGCACTGCTGAGATATGCAATAACGATGAGACCAGACAGGCTACGAAAATTATCGGAGAAAAGCGAAACGGCTGTGGACAAGCTTGGCCGGCGTGGGCCTCGCTCGTGATCGTGGTGTCGGACGGCGGGGGCGGTGGTTTTGTGCTTTTTGAATTGAAATGCGCGCCATAATCGTCTTGCGCAAAGGCCAAAGTTGTTCCCAGGAATAAAATGCCGCTGACGGCACGAGCCTGGGCGCTCAAAGAATGAAGATGCGCTTGACCTGCCATGGTACCCTCTCTGCCAAAGTTGTACGTGCAATGTTGTGCGAGTTGTAAGATCGATTTATCTGACCAGGGTACTGGTAAGATACGCATTGGAAAGGTTAAGGAGAATGACCAATATCCTCAGCCTTGCCTGGCTATTCCTATTGGTCCGGCTATCCCGGCTGGTCCTGGGTGAGCTGTCGGGCAACTTTAATGATGGGAATATCCTTGTCACCGAACGTTAGAAAGTAAGTAATTCGAACGAAAAAAGCAACAGGATTTTTTCATTTTCTGGATGGCGTTTAAAAATTGTCTGCTTGCTGAACAATATTTATTGCGATGAATGGCGTTTATTTTTAAATTGATTGAGCAAAAATCAACGTCGTGTTTCATCAGGTTTTCATCGCCCACTCATCGGAAAGGAGCGCCAGGCATGGCTTTCATTTCTTATATCCCCGAAACTGAAGCCTCGGACGAGCTACGCCAGCTTTATGATCGCTATCGCGAGCCGCGGGGTAGTGTGGACAACATCATTCGCATTCACAGCCACAATCCCGGCTCGATGGAAAAGCATTATGAGTTTTATCGCCACCTCATGCGCGGGTCCTCCCCGCTGTCGCGCATTCAACGCGAGATGATCGCCGTCGTGGTCTCCGCCGCCAATCACTGCCACTATTGAATACGCCATCACGGAGCGGGCCTCCGGCGATTGACACGTGACGATAAACTCGTTGAGGCGTTATCAGCAGATTATCGGCAAGCCGAAATTTCACCGGCCGATCGCGCCGCGTTGGATTACGCCGTCAAACTGACTCTGGCGCCGGCTTCCATCAAACCGGCCGACGTCGAGATTTTGCGGCAGGCCGGTTTTTCCGATGCCGCAATTCTCGACATTTGCCAGGTTACAGCCTACTTCGCTTTTGTCAACCGTCTCGCCGACGGTCTCGGCGTGGAATTGGAAGGTTACTGGAACGAGTCGCCATAATGCTTCCACTTCCGGCCCAACTGGTTATTCTTTTCGGCGTCGGCGCGTTGTCCGGCTTCATCAACATTCTTGCCGGCGGCGGCTCGTTGCTGGCTTTGCCGGTTTTGATTTTCCTCGGCCTGCCGGCGGCTGCCGCCAATGGCACCAACCGCATCGCCATTCTGATTCAAAACATTGTGGCCGTCGCGGGATTCCATCAGCTTAATGTTTTGCCCTGGCGGATCAGCCTGCTCGCCGCGATTCCGGCGATCATCGGCGCGATCATCGGCGCCAATCTGGCCGTCGACGTTCCTGACGCCTTGTTCAAGCAAATTCTCGCCGGCATCATGATCGCGGTGTTGGTTTTGATCGGCTTCGATCCGAGCAAGCGCTTTCGCGCCAACCCCAAGCCATTGGCCGGCGCGCGGCTCGTCTTCTTTATGATCGGCTATTTCGGCATCGGCCTCTTCGGCGGCTTCATTCAGGCCGGCGTCGGTTTTCTGATCATCAGCCTGATGCTGCTTTCCGGCTTCGATCTGGTGAAAACCAATGCCGTGAAAGTTTTGGTGACGTTGATCTTCACCGTCGCCGCGTTGATCGTTTTTATCCTGCACGGCGAGGTGAATTATCTTTTGGGGATCGGCCTGGGCCTGGGCAGCGCCGCCGGCGGCTGGCTGGGAACACGGTTCGCCGTAAAAAAGGGCCATGACTGGATTCGCGTTTTTGTCATCATGATGGTCATCATCTTTGCGGGCAAACTGCTGTGGGATTCACTTTAGCATGTTGTTCTATTGCTTTTCGCACAAAATTTCTGCATATTGATTCTACCAATTTATCCGCGAACAGAAAGTAAAAACTGAAAAGATATCATGATTCGTTTTCGCCGTAAAAAAATCCCGCGTCTTGCCGTCTTGCGCATCGACGGCGTCATCGAAGAAAGTGACGAAGATTCCCTGCCGCGCCGCGTCTCCTCGGCCCTGGAAGACGTTGAACATGTCAAAGCCAAGGCCTTGATCGTGCGCATCAACTCGCCCGGCGGCACCGTCGGCGCCACGCAAGAGATTTATGACGCCCTGTGTAAATTTCGCGCCGAGAAAAAAATGCCGCTTGTCGCTTCCATGGGTGACGTGGCGGCTTCCGGCGGCGTTTACGTTTCCATGGCCGCCGAACGGGTGTTGGCGAACGCCGGCACCGTCACCGGCTCAATCGGCGTGATCATCCGTTCGCGCAATCTCAGCGAGCTTTTCAGTAAAGTCGGCGTGGCCTCGGAAGTCGTCAAATCCGGCCAGTTCAAAGACACGCCGGCGTATTATCGAAGCTTGACCGAAGCCGAGCGCGGCATGTTGCAGGAACTGATCAACGACACGTATGATCAATTTGTCGACGCCATCATGCGCGGCCGCAATCTGGCGCCTGCCAGAGTGCGCCAATTCGCCGATGGCCGCGTGATGACGGGACAGCAAGCGCTGGCCTGCGGTCTTGTCGACGAGCTGGGCGGCTTTGACCGCGCCATCGAAGTCGCCAAACAACTGGCGCACATCACCGTCGAACCGGATATCATCGAAGTCGGCCGCGTCAAACCCAAACTCTGGGAACGCGTCACGCGGCGTTTCATCAACGGCTTCGGCATGCAATCAATCATCGGCTCGCGATTGGACGGCATTCCGTTGTATTTGATGCCGCGGTATTGAAATTGAAAATTATATCCACATCAAAACGTATACAAATGAAACCAATCCGTCTTACAAAGCATGCTCAAGAGCAATGCCTCGAACGTGGAACAAATGAGATCGAGGTCCGACAATCCATTGAGTATGGCTCACGAGAACCAGCTAAGTTGGGTCGGAAGTTGTGTCGCTTTAATTTCTCTTTTAACCAAATCTGGCAAGGCAATTTTTATCCGATAAAACAAGTCGCGCCGGTTATCAAAGAAGAATCCAATGAAATCGTTGTTATTACCGTTTATACATTTTATTTTTGAATGGAGATGGCTATGAAGATAAGTTATGATTCCGAGATCGATGCTCTTTATATCAGGCTGATTGAAGGTCAATATGAATGCCGAACCGTCCGATTAAATGAAGAAATCGCCTTAAACCTTGGCCCCGGTGAAAAGCTCGTCGGAATAGAAATTCTCGACGCGAAAGAGGTTTTAGGTAAAGGCCAACTGCCTTCGGTTATGCTTGAAAATATTGCTTTAGCAAGCGCTTAATAATCGAATACCAGACGTTCACGAGCCCGCGTTGGGATGTCATTTCGTCGAGTTTGATTCGACGGTATCAAGATCGACAAAAACATTTTCACAAACCTGTATATTTATTTTATTCAGTACCCCCCACTCACCATTTACTTGATTCGTTGGCGAGCACTATTTTTTGTGAGACAATTAAATGATTCGCCATGCTAAAATCGAAAACTACAAGTCGCTCAAGTTGGCAGAAGTTCCGTTGAAGGATTTGACGGTTATCTTTGGGCCGAATGCCGCCGGCAAAAGCAATTTGTTTGACGCGCTGAATCTTGTTGCGAGGTTGGTATCCCGCAAGAATCTCAAGGAAGCTTTCGATGGTCATCGCGGTTTGCCGTTGGAATCGGTTCACTACGACAAAGGCTCATTCACGGAGTTGCAAAAAGAACAAACCCATCGAATTTCATTTGACATTGATGTTGAACTCAGTGACGCAGTTATTCAGGAGACAGAACAGCGAATCCGCGATCTACGCAAAGGAATTGAAGAACAAAACGGCGGTAATCAAGATAAAAGCCGAATCACGCACCGTTTGCTCCGCTACAATTTAGAGTTGGAGATTCATTCGATTTCGGGGGTGATGCGGGTGATGAACGAGCGCCTCGCCGCTTTGAAAAAGCGCGGTGATGAGGAAAAGGTCCGCAACCCATTTATCGAAAAAAAAGGGAATATGCTGAGTTTGCGCATGGAGGGCCAAGCGCATCCGATCATGCATGAAATGGGGCTGGATTACACCATCGCCTCCACGTCCCTTTATGCGCCACATTATCCGCACTTGGCCGCCTTCCGAGAAGAAATGTCGCGATGCCAGTTTTATTATTTTGAACCCCGTATTCTGATGCGAGAAGCAAACGCCATCGCCGATGTGACTTTGCTCGGTCCGCGCGGCGAAGAATTGGCCGCTTTTTACCACACGCTTTCCCTCAAGAACCCCAAACAATTCGATGCGCTAAAACGCGCCGCGCAACAACTTCTCCCACGCCTGCAGAATCTTGAGATTGAACGAACCGACAAGGCCGAACTATATCTCCGCATTTGGGAAGATAATACCTCTTTTTCAAATCGTTTGATTTCGGAAGGGACATTGCGCATATTGGGATTATTAGCCGTTCTCTCACCAGCCGGTAAGTCCACGACGATCGGTTATGAAGAGCCGGAAAATGGCGTTCATCCGCGACGTCTCCGAAACATCGCGGAGCTGCTTCTCAATTCTGCCGATGGTACACGCCAAATTCTGATTAACACGCATTCTCCTATTCTGCCAACATGCTTTCCAATTGAGAGCCTCCTCGTCTGCCGGCGTAAAGCAGAAACTACTGAATTTATACCATTTTCCTCGCTGGGGCCGATGTTCCGTCAAGCAGAAATTGTTGATCACTTGGAAGATCAAATTATTCGAGGGGACTATGGCGGCTAAAAGGCGTGTGGTGATTTTTTTAGAAGACAGCGCACAGGAAGCCATTATTCCATCACTTTTTATGCGCTTGGCAGTTGAAGAGGGATTCTCTAAAGATCAACTCGATATTGATATTCTTGCCGCGCGCGGCGGAAATTCTCTGGGAGAATTTCGACAATTCATTAAAGACGCGCGCCGCAAGCGTAGCCCATTACAAGCCGATCTTCTTATTGTTGGTTCTGATGCCAATTGCAAAGGTTTTGCTGAACGACGCGATTCGATTCTTAAAGCTGCAACCCAATCTTCATATCAGGAAATTGTTACTGCCATTCCCGATCCTCATGTTGAACGCTGGTATTTGCTTGATACCAAAGCTTTCACTTTTGCGGTCGGCAGTCAAATGGTTGTTGCGCCCCCCGATTACAAATGTGAGAAGAATCACTACAAAACTCTCCTCCGGAAAGCATTTGTCGATAACGATATCTCACCGCCACTCGGCGGCATCGAGTACGGCCCCGCAATCGCTGAAAAAATGGATCTCTATGCAGCAGCCAAACAAGATCATGGTTTGGCCGATTTTGTTGAACAATCAAAATCGTGGTTAAAAAGATTTCTTATTTGAGCAACTGAAACATCATGCTAACACGACCGCAAGCCGAACAAATTCTCGAAGAAATTTTGGCAACGCGCTCGGAAATGGACGACGCGGAGTGCAAATCCGGCGCGGGCAACGCCTTGCAGCATGCTCTGTGCGCCATGAGCAATCGCCACGACCGCAACGGTGGCGTTGTGTTCGTCGGCATAGATGAAATTGCGCGCGGCATGGTGCCGCCATTCGACTTGACACCTTATTTGCAAGCGCCGTTGAATGTTCTCGACAATGACCTGATCGACTCTTATATCAAGCAAGTTAAAAAAATCCGCCCGGCCTCACAGATCAAGCGCTTGTCTCGTGAAGAAGTTTTACGCAGTGTTCACGCGATTGCCGAATGCGACAGGCAATGGCATCCCACCCCAACCGGCTTATTGTTCTTCTGTCATGAGCCACAGCGCTATCTGCCGCAATCTGCCCTCGAGTTCTTACACCTGTGGGAGCCGGAACTAACGAGCCTCGGGCCGGACAACTCGCGTTGGCGTCTCAATCGCGAGCTTACCGGCACACTCCCGCAAATCATCACCGAAGCCGAGACGCTGCTGCTCGAGCGCATCGCGACGCGTGGCATTATCAACGGTTTTCGCCGCCATGACGAGCCGGAGTATCCGCGCTTTGCTATGCGCGAGGCGATCGTCAACGCGGTAGCGCATCGCGATTATACTTTGCGCGGGTCTCGCATCCAAGTTCGTTTATTTCCCGACCGCATTGAAATTCATACTCCCGGCGGACTTCCGGCGCCCGTGACGGTTGACAATATCGAAGACGAGCAGGCGAAGCGCTTGTGCGCTTGCTGCAGGATCTGGGCTTTATGGAAAAGCGCGGCCACGGCTTTAACGGCATTGTGGCGACGATGCGCGAGGCGGGGTTGTCGCCGCCTTTAGTGCGTGACAACGGCGCTTCGTTTGATCTCTGTTTGAAAAACCATGTTTTAATGTCGCCGGAGATTCTTCAATGGTTGCACCAATTTGACGGATTCAATTTATCACCGCAGGAACGATTGGCGCTGGCATATCTGCGTGTCAATGAACGGCTCTATAATCGTGACTATGTGCGCTTGACCGGCCGCACCAGCGTTGAAGCAACACTGGATTTGCGGCGGATGGTGGAGCAGGGGGTTTTGAAGATGCAGAGCACACGTGGTGGAGCATATTATATCTTGCCCCCAAGTTTACCTGAGTCACAGCCCGACTTATCTTTAACCGATGAGGAGTGCGTTATAGCGTTGACGAAAGAACTTGGCCGCATTAGTAGAGACGATGTTGTCGCGGCTTTACATTGTGAGGTGAAGGCCGCCTCCAATATATTAAAACGGTTGACACGGCAAGGACTTTTGCAACAGCATGGAAAAAAGAAGGGAGTTCGTTATTCTCTTCCAGAATAAACCACGAAGATAATCGCCATAATCGCCACGGGCGAAGTTATTGTTATTTTAAAATTTGTTGCAGAATCGGTTCTAAGAAATCAGCGGACTTTAAAAAAAGTTTGTTTGTTCACCATTCCATGAATGACTGCAAGCAAATTCTCGAAGCCATTGCGCAAACCGAAGCCGCCATGACGCGTTTAAATCAGGCGCGTGATCGCACGGTTTCAGAATTAAGTCAATTGCGTTCGAAATTGGCCGCATTGGATAATGTCAAGCAAAACCCCGCCATCAATCATTTTAACAAATATACCTCGCCCGATGAAAAAGTCCGCCTCTTCGCAAATTTATTTCGTGGTCGCGACGATGTGTTTGCGCGTTTGTGGATCAGCCAGAAAACCGGCAAGAAAGGCTACAGCCCGGTTTGCGAATATGAATGGCAATCGGGAATTTGCACCAAGCCGGAAGTGAAATGTATCAATTGTAAATATACACTGCTAACGCCAGAAGTTTTTCGCGCTCATCTCGATGGTCAGCATGTTATTGGCATCTATCCACTCCGCAAAGATGAAACTTGCTGTTTCCTAGCCATTGATTTTGATAAAGAAGGTTGGAAAGAAGATGCCGCCGCATTTTTGGAAATCTGTAAATTGAACAACGTGCCGGCCGCGTTGGAAAGATCGCGCTCGGGCAATGGCGGCCATGTGTGGATTTTCTTCTCGGAAGCCATTCCAGCTTCTGTTGCTCGTAATCTGGGAAGCTATCTGCTCACCGAAACCATGTCCCGGCATCATCAGCTCAGCATGGAGAGCTACGACCGGTTGTTTCCGAATCAAGATACCATGCCCAAAGGCGGCTTCGGCAATCTCATTGCATTGCCGTTGCAAAAAGAAGCGCGGAAGCAGGACAACACGGAATTCTTGGATGAGCAGTTTCAACCTTACGCGGATCAATGGGCCTTTCTTGCTTCGCTCAAAAAGATGAGCTTGAATGAGGTGCAATGGCTCGCTCAACAAGCAGCAAAGCATAACCGCATTACCGGCGTTGCTTTCAGCTCGCCGGAGGAAGATGACAAACCGTGGATTCCTCGACGCGCTCATAAAGATTTTTTGCTCACGCTCCGCGGCCAACTTCCACCTCAAATTCGCGTGACTCTTGCTGATCGGCTTTACGTTGAAAAAGCGGGCTTGCCTTCATCTCTCCTCGCCGAGATCAAAAGATTGGCTTCGTTTCAGAACCCCGAGTTTTATAAAGCGCAGCGCCAGCGACGCTCCACTTTTCGCATCCCCCGAATTATCTCGTGCGCCGAAGAGTTTCCGCAACATCTGGCGATTCCACGCGGCTGTTGGGAAAGGCTTCAAACTTTGTTGGAACCGCTTGACGTTGTGGTTGAGACGACGGATGAACGAGTTGGCGGTGAATCACTCGAAACCGCATTTCACGGGAAATTAACCGAGGCGCAGGAAAATGCCGTTGGCAAGCTATTGCAACACGACATCGGAATATTCGTGGCGCCGCCTGGCGTTGGCAAAACCGTGGTGGGGATTAATCTCATTGCCCAACGCAAGCTTTCGACCTTGATTTTGGTGCATCGCCAGCCGCTGTTGGAGCAATGGCAAACCCAGTTGGCCGAGTTTCTGAATCTCCCACCGGAAGAAATCGGTATCGTCGCCGGTGGCAAAAATACGCGCACCGGCAAAATCGATGTCGCCATGCTGCAAAGCTTGGTTCGAGGAAACGAAGTCGAGCAATGGGTCGGTGAGTATGGCTATGTCATCGTTGACGAGTGCCATCACGTTCCGGCTTTCTCTTTCGAGCAGGTTTTGAAAAATGTGCGTGCGCGATACGTGACCGGCCTGACAGCAACGCCGTATCGCCGCGACGGGCACCATCCGATCAGCGCCATGCATTGCGGGCCGGTGCGCTGCCGGATTGATGCTCACGATACGGACTTGCGGTCGTTCAAACGCCGGCTGATATGCCGGGAAACCGAATTCGTTTTGCCCGATCATCAAGATGTGCCGCATCACGAAATCCTGCACGCCCTCATGATAAACGAAAATCGCAATCAATTGATCATTAATGATGTTGTCCAGGTTTTGCAAGAGAACCGTTTTCCCCTCATCCTAACCGAGCGTCGCGAGCACCTCGAATTGTTGCACGGCATGTTGGAAAAAGTGGTGAGCAATCTGATCGTTTTGCACGGCGGCAAGGGCGTCAAAGAGCGGGATGCCATTATGCAACAGCTCAAAGAAATTCCAGAAAACGAATCGCGCGTGCTCCTCGCCACCGGCGCCTATATCGGCGAGGGATTTGACGACCGCCATCTTGATACGTTGTTCCTTGCCTTGCCAATTTCTTTTAAAGGGAAATTGGAGCAATATGCCGGGCGGATTCTCCGGCCGCATCCGGGAAAAGATGAAGTGCGAATTTATGATTACGTCGACAGCCGGGTGCCGATGCTGTCGCGGATGTTTAAAAAGCGGCTGAAAGCGTATCGGGCGATGAAGTACGAAGGGGATGAGGTGATGAAATTTAGAAAACGTTCTTCAGCCAAAGCTGCGTCACCACAACTTTTGTTGAAAGTTGTGGCGTGAAGGATGAATCATCTTCTTGCAACTTGCCCTTTGCAATTTGCCGAATGTAACAATCTTGTCACTTGCTTTTTGGCTTCTTCGGGATTATTTTAGTGGCGTTTTGTGTTGGACTCGACAAAACCACGCTATTGTTTTCAAGCGCGTTTTCCCGCCTTGTTCTTGTAGAAAACCTGCGGTCGTAGCTTTGTAGTAAGGAGGAAGTGTATGCCAATCGAAGCGGAGCTTTTGCCGCCCAAGGTCTTGGTGGTCGATGCCAATGTGCGGCATTGTTTGCTGTACCGGATGGAAATGGAAGCGCAGGGTTATGAAGTCGTCTGCGCTCACAACGGGCATGACGCCCTGCAGCAATTGCAACAACGGCGTTTTGACGTCGCCGTTGTCGATGTCATCCTGCCGGATATCAGCGGGATCGACCTTATCGAACAAATCTCCACCAATCGCCGGAGGCCTAAAGGCCGCCGCCTGCCAATCATCATTAATACCGCCTACCCTTACTCCCAACAACACACGCGGCGCTGGTTTGCAGACGCCTTCATTCTCAAATCGTCCAATCTCGATGAGTTGATGGGCAAAATCACTTCATTTTTGCGAAGAAAGCGCCGCCAGAATTGAGCCGCAAGCGATCAACTCGGCTTACTCGGATTTGGGTAAAATCCATGTCGGCAGTCACCCGAAAAGGCTGTACGGCCGAACCCCAATTTAAAATACTTTCATTTCTTTTTATACTTAATCTTTTTAGTGTAAAACAAATTTTATATTTTTTATTTTAGTTTTATTTTTTTTAAATTTAAAAAATAAATATTTAACCCGATTTCTTCTTTTCAAAGCCGGATAAAAAGAAAAAAATTTTGCCGAAGGGATTGATTTGAATGCCCAAGAATGTTATATTATGGCCGGCTATTCAAATTTGATGCTGTAAATTTTAGGTATATATAAACAAGAGCTTATAACACCCGCGCAAGCGGGATCGAGAAATGGGACTCACCAAACAACCAGACACTTATAGTTGCGGTCCGACGTGCATTTATAACGCGTTGTATTTGCTCGGCAATGCCAAGGTTTCATTTGAAAAAATCAAACTGGCCTGCGGTACACGCTGGTGGAACGGGACGGACGAATCCGGTTTGCGCCGGGCTTTGCGGCGGCTGGGTTATGAAGGTCTGGAGGGACAATGGCAGCATCGCGCGGACCGCAAAGAAGCGTTGGCTTGGCTGCGCGAGCAACACAGTCAGAACCATCCGGTAATTTTGTGCGTGGATAATTTCGATCATTGGGTGCTGGCGGCCGGCTCGACCGAGAAGGCGATCATCGTGCTGGATCCCTATGGCAGCCACAAAGGCGCGACCGCCTCGAGTTATTCGCGCACGGCCCTGGCCAAGCGCTGGTGGAGCGTGGATAAGGAGAAAAAGGAGGGTTGCTATTACGCCATGGCGGT
>Ga0247727_10004056_pt1 | contig 31538 bp, 23 predicted proteins | sample WisWelCaveWW1625_FD_202498 | JGI IMG/M metagenome (GOLD analysis project Ga0247727, IMG submission 202498) | Biofilm microbial communities from Wishing Well Cave, Virginia, United States - WW16-25 | ecosystem: Environmental > Aquatic > Deep subsurface > Groundwater > Cave microbial mat | place... | reverse complement strand
GAGCGGAAGTAAAGCGCAGGCCACGTGGGGCGTTTGGCCATTCTCCGCGTTCCCCCGTGAATCTCAATCTCTGTAACGCGGACGAGCCATGGAGCTCAGGCACATTCCGGCGGTCCCAACCCGCAAAATCAAAGTTGACATGGTACTAGCCTTCCGCGTGCAGCGGTTGCTCCGCACAGAACTCCGGCGTCCAGTGCTTGTAAAACCTGGCCGGCTGTTTCGACTCACGGCGCAGGGCGGCCACAAAGAAACGCGGCTTGAGCAAACCGGCGTCGATGCGAGCGTCGTCGAGCCGAGCTACCTGATCGATGAAGCGCCGGTCGCGCTCCTGCTCCGGATCGAAGTTGGGTCCGAACGCGCACGTCGCAAAGAATTCGATCAAATTTCCGCCCGGCAAGAAAACTTCAAAAGAAAACTGCTGCGGCAGGGCAGCCAGCAGATCAAAGCTCCCCTCTCCACCGGCCGCGGGCGGCAACGGTTCCGGCAACCCGGTTTCGCGACAACCGCGCAGATGGTTGTATTTGTAGCGCTCGGGCATGAGCTTCCAGATCTGCTCGATCACCGCCCGCTCTTCCGCCGTCCGCGCATCCCCGCCGCGCGCCAAAACGTCGCTTAGCAGCAAGACGCCACCCGCGGCGAGACCTCGCCGCAGATTCTCGAGCACGCGGCTGGGATCGGAAAGCCGCTGGAGCGCGCGGTCGGCGAGGCAGACCGCGTAACGCCCCTCAGCGATCTGAAAGTGTTCTGGCGCATGCTCCGCGATCTTGATCACGTCGGAGAGACCGCGCGCGACAACCTCTGCCCGCTTCCGCGCACGCCAGGCGTCGCAAACATCCACGCAATCAAATTGAACATTGTGCTGATCGCGCGCACGCAACCACTCCACCAAACGGATCTCGAGATCCCAACATTCTCCGCCCAAAGAGAGCACGCAGACGTTTTTTCCCGCAGCTACACGGCAGGCTTCGGAGAGAAACTGCGCGTAGAAGTGCAGGACACTGTCCACGCCCGCAAGCTGGAGTTTCTCTTTGAGTTGACGATCTCTCCAGTAATCAAAAATCGCCGGCCGCGGCTCCGGCCCACCTTGCTCAGCAGGATGAGTCGCGAACTCGCGCAGATTCGCGGCTGCAGTAACAGCCTGGTCAGAAACGCGGGCTAAGTCCACGCTGGGCGAAGGCTGCGCAGCCGCTGTGACTTCCATCGGCGCGGCGGTGAAGACCGGCACTGCACCGCCTTCCGCACTGCTCTCGCCAACATTTTCGCGCTCCGCTTCGTCTTGCACCACGGGCTCGGGACTCACGCGCTCCCCCACGAGCAGCCATTCATCGTCGGAAACCCGTGCAGCACTCGGCGCCGCTGACGAAGCAAGCGATCTCACTTCGTCCAACGCCGACTCTGTACTCGGCGCCGGACCGACCGGCAGCGCAGCGACACTTGTGGCCGCGGAGAGCGAGTTCTCCCCTGCCTCCGCACGCGGCTGCCCGATCTCCGCCTGCCAGCACGGTTCGAGCATCTGCGTCGAGATCTCCTGCAACTGCTCCGCGGCGGGTGTCTGCTGCAAAATCCACTGCAGCAGCCGGTTCGCCAGCTTGCGCAGAGCCACCTGCTCCGTTTCGCGCAGCGTGACCGCGCGCTCGCAGGCCCGCAATTCCTGCTGGAGGTGACGGATCTCCTGCTTGCGCGAGCGGGCGATCTCTTTTTGTGAAGCGCGGATAGTTTCGAGAACCACGCCCTCATCCGCCCGCCGCACAAGCTCGTGCCGGGCATCGCGCAGCGCGCTGTGCAGGGCCTCGCATACCTGTTCCCGCTGCTTGAGTTGCGCGCGCAACGCCCGCCGCGACCAGGGCCGATGCTTGCTGTGTTTCGTCTTCGCTTGCCCCGACTTCGCGCTCTCGGCCACGGCCGTCGTCGGTGCTCCTCCCTCGACCAGGGCTGCTTTTTCCAGAGCGGCGGCGCACCAACGCTCGAGCCAACGGCTCATCTCTTGAACGCGCTCGCCGTACAACCGGCGTTCAATCTCCAGCGCTGTTTCCAGTCGCTCGAATTCTTCTTCGCGGCGAGCGCGGGTTTCACGCTCGGAAACCAGAGCCTCGCGCACGGCGCGATTCTCCGCTTCACGGGCCTGCGCTTTCGCTTGGGCCACGTCCCTTTCTTCGCAGGCAAGCTCTTTTTCAAGCTCGAGTTCGCGCAGCAGTGCGTCCGATTCCGCGAGAGCGGCCCGCAACCGAGACGCTTCGCTCTCGAGCTCATGAAGTTGCCTCTCCCGCTGAAGCAACTGCGCGACACTCGCCTTGCGCGCGGCTTCCGCCTCCATTCGCTCTCCACGCACCGTCTCGAGCTGAGCTACGAGTCCGCTGCTCTTCTGCTTTTCCCGCTCGAGTTCTACAAGCCGTTCGGTCTTCAGTACCTGGCGCAACTCCTGGCGTCCGCAGTCGACATCGGCGATCCGTTTCTGCGCCACTTCAAGAGCCGTGCGCAATCTCTCGATCTCGCGCTCCCGACGCAGCACCGTCGCTTCGACGCGCCGCAGCGAAGCAGCCAAGCGACCGTGTTCGCGCTCGCGGCGGCGCAGATCCGCAGCGCCCGGAGAAACACCTCCCACCAGCGGCGGGTGTACGACCTCTTCCCTACACGCTTGATCCGTTGCCTCGGGAGTTATGCCGGACGGAGTGGGCAGATGGTTCATCGGTCTTCCCCCTCGTTGTTTTCACCCAGGCGCATCGGAGGAAAACGGCAAAACTTAAGTTCCTGAGACAGGGCGCCGGGTTCCCCTCCAAACTGCATCCAGTCTAAGTTAAATTTTTTTCAGTATTTTCAGGCTCTTGCCTGAAAGTTCTCAACTCTTGCGTGAAGACTCTACGTCGCGAGCTTGCACGGCAATGCCGCCGTCAACCCGGCTATCGCACCAACCGAAACGGAAAGGGCGCAGCTACCAACACTCCTAGCGAGGGCGACGTGAGCGATCCGGAATCTTTTCCCAAGGTCCTCGTCATCGGGGAAAATGACGCCCGCTGCCGCCAGGCGTGCGCCGCCCTCGAAATGGTACTCCGGGCCCATCCCATTCGGCCGAACAAACTCTCGGAAACCGCCGCGCTGCTGGATTACTCGACGGCCCTCGTCCTCCTGGAGGGCGGAGATATCGCGTCCAAGCTGGATGCTCTCCTCCCCCTGTGTGAACTGCCTGCGGGCCAAGCGCTCATCGCACTGACCAGTGGTCTCGAGGACGCCGACCTCGAGCACATCATCGCCCGCTTAAAACCCCGAGTGTGCCTGCCCTATCCGACGCCTGCGCCACTGCTGCGCCACGCCGTTCTCTCCGCACTCCCTCAAGCCACACCGGGCTGCGGCGCGCGGCGTCAACACCGTCCCGCGACGGTTCTGCTCGGCGTCTCGAAAGCGATCCGCGACATCATGGATCAAATCCGTCAAATCGCTCCCTCCCGCATACCGGTTCTGATCCGCGGTGAAACGGGAACGGGAAAAGAACTGGTGGCGCGAGCAATCCACGAACAGAGCCCGCGCGCACAACATCCCTTCGTAGCCGTGAATTGCACCTCCTTGCCCGAAAACCTGCTCGAAGCCGAACTGTTCGGCTTCCGCAAAGGCGCCTTCACGGGCGCCCACCGGGACCATCCTGGCCTCTTCGTCCAAGCGAACCACGGCACGCTCTTTCTCGACGAGATCGGAGATACCTCGCCCGCACTCCAAGTGAAACTCCTGCGCGCCATCGAGGAGCAGGAGATCCGTCCCATCGGCGCCAGCGAATCGCAGAACGTGGACGTCCGCATCGTCTCGGCCACACACCAAAATCTGGAGGAATTCATCGAAACCGGTGAATTCCGCCAAGACCTCTTTTACCGCCTCAACACGGTCACCATCGACATCCCGCCGCTGCGCCGCCGGCACGTAGATATTCCCTTCCTCGCCCAACACTTCGCCGAGGAGCTCGGCGCCGAACACGCTCGGCGGATCCTACTGGATGAAGGCTTTTTGAACGCGCTCTGCCTGCACAACTTTCCGGGCAACGTGCGCGAGCTGCGCAACGCCGTTGAGCGGGCGATCGTATTGGCTCGTCCCGACGAACCCGTCACAGAGGAGCACCTGCGCTTGGCCACCGGCGGCGGCGAGAACGCACCGCTGCCGCAAATCGGAACGCTGAAAGAACGCGTAGAGCAACTCGAACTGCTGACCATCCGGAAAGCGCTGAAGCACTTCGATGGCAACCGCACCAAGGTCGCCGAGGCGCTGGGACTCTCGCGCGTCGGTCTGCGCCAGAAAATGCGGCGGCTCGGGCTCGAAAAAAGCACCCACTGAACACGTACAGGGAGGAAGACTCGGGAAAGATCGCAGCTCCTCGCAGGTTTGTTTAGCTCGTCGCTGCGATCTTTCCCGAGCCTTCCCCGCTGCTCGTACCGGCCCTCCTCCACCAGCGATTTGGCACGAGCAGCGAAAGCAGCGTCAACGCGCTGCAAGCGACAGCAAAGATATCTCCGAAGCGAACGTACGGCGTTTCCGCTCTCAGTCCAGCGGGAAGCCGGGCGCGCAGTACTCCTGAAGTTCCCCAAGGCAGTTGTTGCTGCACCTCACCGGAGGCGTCCACCACGGCGGAAATTCCAGTCGTGGTCACGCGCAGCATGGGAAGACCGGTCTCGATGGCTCGAAAGATTCCCTGGCTAAAGTGCTGCTCCGGGCCGCCCGTGCCTCGCAACCAAGAATCGTTGGAGAGGATGGCGAGCAAACCGGCGCCGTTGCGAGCCAGTGCACGCGCCAACGAGGGGTAGATGCTCTCGATGCAGATCATGACGCCTGCGCGGATCGGCCCCGCCACCAAAACGTTGGGTTGCAGGCCCGCGCTGTAGCTCCCGATCTCCAGATCGCCTTTCAGCCGCGCGACGCGGTCGCCGATCGGATGTGCCTCACTAAAGGGCAGCAGAATGATCTTGTCGTAAGCCAATCGTTCCGCGACATGCGGCTGAAACAGGTGCGCCGAGTTGAAGATGCGCTGCCGATTCTCATGCACCTCCCAACGCGGCGCCCCCATTAAGAGCACCGCGTTGGTCTCATCCACCAGGCTGTGCAGCAGAGCTTCGTCGCCCAGATCGGGCAGCGGCCGCTGGAGAACCTGCTCCGGCCAGATCACCAAATCCGCCGGCCCTGCTGCCTCCAGCGACTGAACCGTAAGCCGCACATAGCGCATCAAAATTTTGTCGGCGTATTCACTTTTCCAGCTCAACGAAGAGGGATTATTCCCCTGCACGGCGAGCACGCTGATTTCTGCTCCGCTGGAATGTTCCGAACTCAGGCGGTGAAAATTCCGCAGACGCAGCTCGCCGTACACGAGGGCCACGCACAACACGGTGGCAAAGAAAAAAACGGGGAACCACAGCGAGGCGATTCGCTCGGTTTTACACTTCCGCTTGTCCCACAGGTACCGGCACACCTGATACACTGCGACATTGCCCGCAACCAGAACAGCGCTGACGCCGTATACACCGGTGACGCTCGCGAGCTGGCGCAATCTCTCCGATTCAAAATGTGCGGCGCCCAAAAGCGCCCAACCCGCTCGGATGCCCATGGAAACGCGCAAAATCTCCTGAGCGACCCAGGCGGCCGGAATCAGGCACAGCCAGAGCCCCCTCGGCAACTTGCGAAACGCCACTCCAAGCCAGATCCAAAATAGACCGAAGAACGGTGCTGCTCCGAGCACATAACAAGCCGCCGCAAAGAAAAGGCTGACTCCAAAGGGCTTTTCAAAATAACCGTGTACCGTGGGAAGTACCCAGTTGCAGGTCAAGGCCGCGGAGAGCGCGCCGTACAAAGAGCCCCAAAGCGCGAGTGAGCGCAGGGAAAGACGCGGCGCGATCCACAAAACAGGACACAGAACTACCCAGGACAAACAGGTAAATCCAAAAGGCGGGAAGAGCGCCGCGTAGGCAATGGCGGAGAGACCGACCGCCAGCGCGGCGGCCAAGCACCGGTTCCGTCGCACCTCGCCAGCCACCGCGCTTTTCTCCGAAAGCAACACGTCCGGAGAAAATCGGAAGGGCTCGATTCACACTTGAGGCACGGGCTGGCATACACGGCGCTGCGCATACCTAAGAGCCTATCCATAAACCCCGGACCGAGTCCGGCGCAGGAATTCACGTGGTTCGCAAGAAGCGAAATCGAAGGCATAGCAGGCGCTACGGCGAGATTTCGCGACGCAGCGAGCCACGTGAAAAACCAGCCGGACGACGGGAGTGGGTTTATGGATAGGCTCTAAATACGATCACAATTCTTGTGGGGGATACCTCATCGAAAAAGCTCTTTGCGTCCGCTTCAAATCCTCCGCGACGCGCGCCGCGACCACTCCGGCGTTCTGGAGCACGCGCGGAAGCGAACTGAACGAGAGCAGCTCACCGGTAAGATAGGTGCGGCGCTCTCCCTGTCGCGAAGCGAGCTTCTCATAAAAACCCCTCTCTAGCGCAGCGCTTCCGACGTGTGGAAAATAATCCCACTGCTTTGAGTTGCATACTTCGGAGATGCTCCCGCCGAGCCGGCTCAGGTCTGCTTGAATCTTTTCGAGCACGTCGCTATCGGAGATATCGGCCGCCCCGAATGCGTAAAACACGCCGACGTCCTGGTCCGGATACCGCTTCATCCAACCCAGCGGGCGCCCGATTTCAGATGAACACATGTTCTCCGAAAAATATCCGGTGCTGGCCACGCCGGTCTCCCAATCGGCTACGCGCAGCGCATAACTGCGGTAATCCACGTTGCGAATCTGTTGATAAAGCAGGCGCTCCTCCGAATCCGCGTCGAGCTCGTTCAAAAGATTTTTTGGATTGCACGCGATCACGAGCCGTTCGGCCCTCAAGGTCTGTTCACCCTGCGCCGTCTCCAAGTCGAGAACCACTTCATTCTTTCTGACGATCCTCTTCACGCGGACGCCGGTCCACACTGGAACCGTTTGGGCGGCAGCCGACCAAATCGCCTGCATTCCGCTTTTCCACAGCACGAAATTGCAGCGCACGGAGTTGATCACGTTCCGCGACCGCAGGTTATTGATCATGTAGAGGGCGGGGGTACTCTCGTCAAAGCCGTAGCCAAAGCCCGTGCGGGCGTGGAGAGAAGCGGCGCTGAAACGGCGGAGGCGGCGTCTCTCGGCGACCTGCTGCCAGGGTGCACAGAGTTCCCGGGGCACGCGGTGGAGAGCCGCAGCAGAAACGCAACCCCAAGTAAAGCGGTGCAAGAAAAGATATTTCACGGCTTCGAACCACAACCGCGGATCACAGGTCTTTGAAGCCAGAGGCCGCCGCGCCAGCCCGTCGCGCAAGAAGACGCGCTGCTGCGGCGGCATCCAACAGGTTTCCAAACCCAGAGATTTCGAGAGCGCGAGCAGTTCATCGCAATCTCCAGGCAACCCCAGCACGGCGCCCAAGTCGTGGGGTCTGCCATCGATGAGAACGCTGTGGCACTTCCCGCCTACGCGGGGTTCCTTTTCCAGCACGGCGATCTCGTCACAGCCTCGGCCGCGCAGGTGGCGAGCGATACTGATCCCCGCCGCGCCACCGCCTAGTACGCAGAGTTTGACCCGCTCCGGCAGCGTTTCGTTCGCTGGCGGAGACACCGCGAAATCAAGCATAGGTTCGGTCATGCCGCGTGGTCGTAGTAGCGATCGAGCAAAGCAAGTTTCGCCTCGACCAGCTCCGCATCGCGCGCGAGCAGTCCGCCCCGCATTGTGAAGAGACCTGCTCTCTCCCAGCTTGCGACGGCACTTTCGAGAGCCGATCGGGCGAGGACCTCCGGACGCCTCAGCGCGGAAACTTCGAATAATCCGGCAGCGTGTTCGCGCACCCACTGAACGTATTCGGCACTGCTCAGCGGCCGCGAATCGAGCTGCGGAGAAGCGCGCAGCACCAAACGGTAGCTTTCGAGCAGGGGCGCGAGCGGACGTCCAGCCTCGGCCAGGAGTTCCCCGTTTTGGATCAGGCACTGATTCGAGGATCGCTCGAGAACACCCACGGCCGCAAAGACCTGCAAGCTTTGCTCAAGCAACTCCCCCACATCTCCCTCCGGCTCCAAGAGCGCCTCGCGCGAAAACAGCCGCAAGAGAAAATTGAAGTTTTCCCGAATCTGCTGAAGCAAAACTTTTTCAGTTCTCTGATGTTTCAGCGCCAGCGCGGCAGCGCCCATGCGAACCAGGAAATGCGCCAGGTGATTCTGATAAAACGCCAAAATGAGTCTTTGGTCGCCGGGAATCTCCCAGCGGAGATCGCCCTCTATCCCCTGCCCACGATCGTGCAGCACTGCTCGGCGCGCGTAATGAGACAAGGCCTGACACACGGCTCCTTCCAAATCCGACTCGAGAGCTTCCTCCCGCTCGGCACCGCATTCGCGAAGCAAGTCGCGAAAGATACGGGCCCGCCGGAGAATCGCTCCTTGAGAAACCGCGGCTTCGGGATGATTGAGCAGCGCTGCCGCAACCAGATGCACGCCCAGAACCGGCATCGCTTCGGCCATGCGGTGTACGAGACGCCGACCCACGCGATCCACTTCGGCGCGGCGCTCGGCTTCGCTGCGCTCGCGCCAGGCCGCAACGCCCGCTCGCGCACCGATCAGGGAAGAACACGCGACCGGAGTGCCGACGCGCAAATAGACGCGGCCGAAGCGCTGTTTAAAAAACGCCAGCGCTCCCAGGAATTGACCGGCCGATTCCGGCCGCTTCGGCTCTCCGGCCTCCTCCCGAGCGTGCGCGCGTTCCTCCGCCACTTGCTCGTAAGCCAGCGCCAACGGAATGAAAGAAACTTCCTCTCCTGCGCGTTTCTCGGCGGCGGCATCCATCAGCATCCGCAACACGCCGTGTCGAGGGAGCAGCATGCGCCCCGAGCGACTGCGGCCGCCTTCGAGAAAAAACTGAATCGGATAACCAATGCGCAACAGCGTGCGAAGATAATGCGAAAACACCACGGGGAAACTCGCAGCGCCAGCGAAGGAACGCTTCACAAAAACTCCCCCGACCTTACGCAGCAAAAAACCGAGAGGGAAAAAAGCCAAGTTCATACCCGTCACGATGTGCGGCAGACAAAGATCGTGGGTGAAGTACGCCCACCCCAGCATCAGGACGTCGAAGTGGGAACGGTGACAGGGAACTAGAACCGCTGTCCCCGAACGCATGGCATCGCGTATCTTTTCCGCGTCTTGCTCCCGCAGCTCGACGTCCGAGAACACCACGGTCCACAGAGGTTGCAAAAACCAATCCATCAGCCGAATCACCGCGAAGCGAAAATCCGACGCGATCTTGCGAAAGTCGCGTTCGAACTCAGCGCGTGAAATCGCCGCGCGGGACTCACTGCAGTGCTCCTCCACCTCAACCTCCGGAGACAACGCGAGTTCAGCCAGAAGTCGCTTCCGAATCAGGGCAGGGGAAAGCAGCTCGGGCCCGCGCAGAGCGTTCCATTCTGCGAGAAAACGGCGCTCGAGCTCCGAGTGCAGCCGTTCCTCCGCGCCTATCTCAAGGGGCTGCGCTAAAAAATCCCTCAGATCCAGCGGCTCAGCGACTTGAATCAGCCAATCTCTCGCATTGAAACGCTTCTCCCAAAAACCAATCCAAGGCGCGGGATACTCCCGCGTACCCCAGAGCAGAGACCCGACCCAGGATCTCCGGCGCTCGGGCGCACGATTCCACACCACGAGAACCGGCAACACCTGAATCGGCATTTCCTGTTGTCGCTGATACTGAATCAACTCCTGCAGCGAAAACATTGCCGATTGCCCCGTGCGTCGGTGTGCTTTGCGAGCAGGCTCGACACGGACCAGCAGAGCAAGCGGGACACCAGTGGCGCCGGAATCAGCCGTTTGGAAGCTCTGAGGCGGTGCAAATCTCACGGGCAACGAACATCGCTTCAATACCAGGTCCAACGCCCGCGCGTCCAGAGACGTCGGCGAGCGCATCACAAAAGCCACAAGATCGCCTTCGCGCGCCCGGCGGACTCGCTCACGCGAGCGAGCGCTCAGGCGAAATTTTTCGAAGCGCTCGCCAAAAACCAAAACCCGCCCGAACCGACCGAAGGCTTTCTGAAGCATCAACACTTGAAAATACTCATCCGGTTGAATTGACGAATCCGGAAATAGTAACCCGCCTTTCTCAGCCAGCCGCACCTGCGGCCGTGCAGCTCCGCGGCCTTGCGCGCGATCTCACAACGCGCCCGGGTGAGAAAGACGGGTTAACCCGGATTATTCATGAAGCGCCGTAGCGAGACTGCGGAGATGCCCAAAATGGTGAACGATTTCGGCGTTTGGCACCGGAGGCTGACTTCCCAGTACGTCGAGGAGACAAACGCGGAAATCGTTCACCAGGTCGAGCAGATACGCAGTCGCAGTAGGCGCTTCATGAATAATCCGGGTTAGAACTTAAGATGCAAAACTCGCTGTGTCTTAAAAAGCGCTCTCCGCGGGAGGTTTGCCCTCAATATCGGCGGCCAGCTCTACGCGGTCGCGCCCTCCCCGCTTCGCGACATAGAGCGCCTCATCCGCCATCGTAACCAAGGCCTCGGGAGAATCGTATTCCGGCCGGTACACCGCGACGCCGATACTCACGGTCACGGGAATTTGATTGCCCTTGGCATCGACGAAGTTGGCCCTCTGGACTTCAAGGCGCAACCGCTCCGCGAAGGCCAGAGCGCCGTCCGCCGCCGTATCCGGCAGAATGAGGATCATCTCCTCGCCGCCGTAGCGACCGCCCACGTCCGATCCACGCAGCATGTGATTGATGATCGAACCGACCTTGTTTAGTACAGCGTCGCCGGCCAGGTGGCCATAGGTATCGTTGATCCGCTTGAAGTAATCGAGATCAGCCATGATGACGGCCAGGGCCGCCGCATGACGGCGGCAGCGTTGAAACTCGGAAGCGAGCCGCTCCATGACGTACCGGCGCGAGCGCAGATTGGTCGTGAAATCCGTCGTAGACGCCCGGTCGAGGATTCTGTTCTTTTCCTTGATCTCTTCCAAGGTCTCCATGAGTTCTTGGGTTCGCTCTTCCACGATCCTTTCCAGATTGCGGTTGATCTCCTGCAAGCGATCCACGGCGAGCGCGTTCTTGACGGCGACGGCCCCTTGATTCGCCAAGGTTTGCAGCAGCCTGCGGTCATCGGCACCGTAAAGTTGCCCGGACTGCCGGGGACCCAACACCAAGATCCCGACCAGCTCTCCGTCGGCCTTGAGAGGGATCACGAGCTCACCCGTCTGAAGCTCCTTGATCTCATCGTCGATTTGCAACGTCGATTCCGGCGCATACTCGACAACCGTCTCGCTCTGGAAACGACCGACCCGTTCCAAAGGCGCATTTTCATCGCGGTGCACATACAGAGAGACGCCGACCGGGTGCAAGGCCTCCGTCACGGCGTAAGAGAGATCCGTGGCAATCACGTCCAGATTAGCCTCGTAAGTGAGCTGCCGGCTGGTGGTCTCGACGATACGCCGAAAATCATAACTACTCCGGAAAAAGAGGCGGTCGATTCCATTCTGAACCCGATCTCGCAGCGGGCTCAGCAACAAAACGCAGACTGCGGAAAACACCAGGGCAAAAGAATTGCTGTCGCGGAACGAACTGCCGTGAAACACTGTTTCGAGCGTCGCAATGGATCCGACGTACAGCGCCGCCAGAGCGACCGTCAGGATTGTGTAACTGAGCGAGCGGCGCAGGAGGTCGTCAACTTCCAAGAGATTGTGTCGCAGAACTGCGTAACCGACTGAGAGCGGACCCAAGATAATCGTGTAGCTGATGAGATTTTGCGGAGCCTGTCCCCTCGTCAAAACGGATGCGAAGGTCAAAACCAGTGGCACGCTGAGTGCGGCTGCGATGCCGAGCGCCAAAACCTTGACGCGCTGGCGCGCCTCAAACGAAACCGGTCTGAAATAGTGCAGAGACTGTGAAATAAACATGACGGCCATCGCCGTACCCCAGGCCAGAGTCGCCGAAAGATGGAGCACGGGGTAGAGCGAAGGGTGATTGAGCCCCAACTGATAAACGGCAGCAAAGCCGAGCGCCACGGCGTAGACGCAGTGCAGGAGCCGCGGGAAGCGGCGCAAAATCGACGCCGGATAGGGAAACCCGAGGGCTAAGTGCAGCGCAGTCGCAAACAAGAACGCCTCGCACAGGGCGTGCAGGCGAAAGAACCAGTAGGGCCCGTAGAGATCGGTCGCGGTGAGGCCGTAGAGCGCAGTGACAAACATGGCCGGAAAAGTCGCGCTGGCGAGCGGATGAGGCCCCCGCAGATACCGGATGCAGAGCGCGGTCCCTATACCAACCAGTGCATTGAGAAAGTAGGCACCAAAGAGCAACCAGAAATCGCTGCGTGTGAAAATGTGAGTCTCGTAAGTTCGCTCGAACTCTCGCTCGCCGGAACGAAAGCGGTACTGGATCGGCGTCCCGACCGGAAGCGTGCGCACGAGCGCGTAGATCTCCTGTGAATGCTTCAGCTCCTTCCCGTTCACCGCAACGATCTGATGCTGGAAAATGTGGCCTTCGCGAATCGCTTGCCAGTGCGGGAGACCCGCGGAGGCGACGACGCGATTCCCCAGAATAAGAAAGCCCGGGAAGGCTTTGTTCACCCAGTCGACGGCGTGAACGGATGTCGCCATCCCGATCATGACCACAACCGCGATGGCGCCGAGCAGAAGCGGATCCCGCATGCGGTTGACTCCGCGAACCGCTGTAGCCGGACCGCCGGAGTTATGTGCAGACGTGTTCGACACCCTCGATTCTCACCTCTGAGCGAACGGGGTCAATCCACTGCGCGCCAACGGTACCTATCGCTAGGACAGCGAGATCCCTGAAAAAAGAACGAGAACAAGCGAGGGATTTCGAACTCTAGGGGCTTTCCTGGAGGTGTTTCACTTGCCGTGGAATACGAACTGAATAACGTCGACCGAGACAGGGTCACCGGCCAGCGTTTTCTGCAGGCAAAAGGCTCCGTCTTTGCTCACGGCGTCCCGGCGCAGCACGGGGAGCACGCTCCATTCCAGCCAGAGAGCACGCGGGGAGGTTTCAGCCAAATCAGGAAATCCACCACCGGCCTTAAACATAAGCCCTCACCTGCCGAAACGATGCACATGAAAGTTCTCAACATGTGGGGAGTAATCCCGCTCGACGAACCCTCACTCCGGCTCTTGCGGCGATACCCGGGAGCGGCGGCGTGAAAACGGTCGCCATGATCCAGGCGCGCATGGGCTCTTCCCGCATGCCGGGCAAGAGTATGGCCCTGCTCGCGGGACGCCCGCTGCTCTGGCACATCCTTCACCGACTGAAACAAACGCCGGGGGTCGACGAGATCGTGGTAGCCACCACGACGGGAGCCGAAGACGATCCGTTGGCAACTTTCGCCGAACAGCACGGCGCCCGTGCAGTGAGAGGCCCGGCCGAAGATGTCCTGGCGCGTTATCTGCTAGCAGCCAGGACCAGTGGTGCCGATCTCATCGTGCGAGCCACCGGCGACGCTCCGCTCGTTTGCCCCCGCATGCTGGCAACCTTGATCGAAGCGATAAAACGCGACGGCACTGAGCACGCCGGCGCCGAACAAGGCGTACCGTGCATTCACGAAGGTTTCTCCGTCCTGACAATGACCGCGTTAGAACGACTCGCTAGGGAACATGGCGACAACTCCATCGCGCGCGAACACGTAACCGGATATTTCGCAGCAGATCCAGCTTTCGTGCGAACAACCCGCGTGCCAGTTCCGCTCGAGCACCGCTTCACAGCCAAAATTTCCGTCGATACGCCCGCCGACCTCGTGTTTCTCGAGCGCCTCTACGAGCGAAGCGGCTCCGCACCCGGTGAAATCGAACTCGCCGACGTGGTGCGCGCACTGCGCGAGGATCCGGCATTGCTCGACATCAACCGCCACGTGCACCGGAAGGGACTCGATACGACTGCACGACGGGTGCTCGTTCGCTGCGATGCCAACTCAACGCTCGGCTTTGGTCACCTGATCCGCTGCCTCGCCGTGGCCGAGGAGCTGCGCGACTCCTTCAGTTGCGGCGTGCGCTTCGCCATGCTGCAGGACGCCATAGCCAAGCGCATGGCAATAGAGGCGGGGTTTCCAATGGATGACGTCGAACCCGCTGACGAAAATACGTGGCTTGAGAAACAGGTTGAAACCACCCGAACCCACGCACTGCTCGTGGACGTGCGCACGGCGCTCGGCCCTACAACTCTCGAACGCTGTCGTACACAAGGTACGCTAGTCGCCGTCCTCGATGATGCTTCGCCGCGGCGGCTCGCCGCCGACCTCGCCTTTTACCCGCCCGTGGAACGCGCTTTCGCACTCGACTGGCAAGGTTCCTCAACAGAGGTTTCCATCGGTTGGGAGTGGGTTCCGCTGCGCAGGAGCTTTGCCGCCGCTTCGTCTGCATTCAACCCCGACGGCCCCATCCTCATCAGCATGGGAGGCAGCGACCCACGTGGTCTTACCTCTCGCGTTCTGGAAGCGCTCGAGCAAGTGCCACTGTTACCATTGCGCATTGTCCTGGGACCCGGCTTCGAAGCCAAGCCGCAGCTAATAGAACAGATCCAGCGCTCTCCGCACAAAGTGGAGGTGCTGGAATCGATTCGCGATATGCGCAATGCCATGCAAGGCGTGGGCCTTGCGATCCTGTGTTTCGGCGTCACCGCTTATGAAGCCGCCGCCGCTGGCTTGCCGGCCATTCATTTATGTCTAGACGACGATCACGTGAGTTCATCGAAGGCTTTTCATGGGGCCGGCATGGCACTGTCGCTGGGCCGCCACGACCGCCTCACCGACAAAGCGCTGCGGGGAGCCGTGCTCGCGCTACTCGGTGATCCCCATCAGCGCGCCCGCATGGGGCGTGCGGCTCGCGAATACATCGATGGCAAGGGAGCGCAGCGGATCGCGGCGCGCCTCTTCGAAGGGATGCAAGATGGCGCGGTATGAAGCGACCGACGAGGGAAAGCACGCGGGCCCCATCCTCGATGCGAAACCTCCCTTCCGCGTAATGGACTGTACACACTGCGGTTTCGCTCACGTGATCCCCATCCCGACCGAAAAGGAATTAGCCGACGTCTATCGGCATGAATTTTACCAGCGGGACAAGCCCCTCTACATGGAGCGCCACGAGGAGGACCGCGCGTGGTGGAGCCTCGTCCACGACGAGCGGCTCGCATCGCTTGAGGAGATCCTCGGCCCCGAGCGCCGCCGCATGGTAGACGTGGGTTCCGGGCCTGGACTCTTTCTAGCCGACGCGGTGCGCCGCGGTTGGCAGGCGCTCGGCGTCGAACCCGCGGCAGAGGCCGCACGCTATAGCCAAAAAAACGGTCTCGACGTCATTGAAGCCGGACTCGACGAAGCCAGCGTCGAAGAGGTACTGAACCGCCTAGGCCCCGTAGATGCAGTGCACATGAACCACGTTCTAGAACACGTGCGCGACCCCGCAGAGATCTTGGCACTCGCGCGCGCACTGCTCGCACCGGGAGGCGCACTCTGCATCGCCGTGCCGAACGACTACAATCCCTTTCAACTCGCGCTCCAAAAAGCGCGCGGGAAGGAACCCTGGTGGGTGGCGCCACCGCACCATCTCAATTACTTCAACCACGCGACCCTCGAGGCACTGGTGATACGCTGCGGATTCACCCCCCGCATGAGCGAGAGCAGCTTCCCTATCGACCTCTTTCTCCTGATGGGCGACGATTACGTCGGCAATGATGCGCTCGGCCGGGTATGTCACGCCCGCCGCAAAGCCTTCGAGCAACTGCTTCACGATGCCCACGCGGGAGAACTCAAACGCCGGCTCTACCGCACATTTGCGGAGCTCGGACTCGGAAGAGATGCAATTCTATTCGCCACGCGCGACGCGGAAAGCCTCGCTGACCCAAGAGCGAGGACATAGGAATGAATACAGAAAACCGAGTGGCGGTTGTAACGGGGGCAAGTCGGGGCATCGGCCGCGCCATCGCAACATGCCTGGCCCGGGATGGCTGTCACGTCCTAGTCAATTATCGCCAAGCGAAGCACGCTGCAGAGGAGACAGCCGAATGGGTACGCAAGGCGGGCCGTGAAGCGCTGATCCAGCGCGCCGACGTAACGCGGCGGCACGAGGTGACAGTCATGCTGGAGTTAGCTCTGCGACATTTTGGAAGGCTAGACGTGCTGGTGAACAACGCCGGACTGCTCGACCAAAAACCCTTTGCTGAGATCAGCGACGAGGATTGGACCAAAGCCTTCGACGTGAACCTGAAAGCCGCCTTCGTGTGTACCCAGGAAGCCGCTCCACAGCTCGCGCGTCATGGTGGTTGCATCGTCAATATCAGTTCGGTGGGGGGACAAATCGGCGGCCCCAAGGCACCGCACTATGCCGCTGCCAAAGGAGGCCTCCTAACCTTCACCAAGTCCTCGGCGCGCTTGTTGGCCGACCAGGGTATTCGCGTCAACGCGGTCGCGCCGGGCTTGATCCGCACGGATATGATCGCTCACATGTTTAGCACGGCAGCGGATGAAGCGGAGCTGTGTAAATCCATTCCACTCCAGCGCATGGGCGAGCCGGAGGACGTGGGAGAAGCCGTCGCCTTCTTGGCTTCGTCCCGGGCGCGTTACATCACCGGACAAGTCTTGAACGTCAACGGGGGGCTCTGGCTGCCATGAGCACACCGACCATCGCTCTCTCGATACCCGCGGATCTCCGCGCCTGCTCTCTCGAGGAAATGGAAGAACTGGCCGCAGATATCCGCGGCTTTTTGCTGCACCACATATCCCGCACCGGCGGCCACATCGGCGCCAATCTTGGTACCGTGGAGTTGACCATCGCTTTGCACCGGGTGTTTCGTTCCCCCGGCGAGCCTCTTCTCTTCGATACCGGCCACCAGGGCTACACCCACAAGCTGCTCACCGGCCGCGCGGACTTGTTTCCGTCTCTAAACACGTTTGGTGGTATGAACCGTTTCCTCACTCCCCAGGAGAGCAAGCACGACATGATCGAGGCCTCTCATGCCGGCACTGCCCTGTCCATCGGCCTGGGCATGGCACTGGCCCGTCGCCTGGAAGGTGACGAGCGGCCGGTCGTCGCGGTGGTAGGAGATTCCGCTCTGGCAGAAGGCAGCTCATTGGAAGCCCTCAACCATGCGGTGGTGGAGAACACGCGGCTGATCCTCGTCATCAATGACAACGGCTACGCCATCAGTCCCGGTTTCGGCGGTCTACACGAAGTGTTGAGCAGCGGTGAGGCTAGAGCCCGTCCCTTCTTTGAGAGTCTCGGTATGAATTACTTCGGACCGGTGGACGGCCACGATCTGGGCGCGTTGATCGAGACGTTGGAACGAGCGCGTACTGCGCGGCACATGCCCGTGGTGCACGCCAAAACCATCAAGGGTAAGAACTGGTCGCCCGCGTACAACCATCCCTTCCGCATGCACTACTCCTTTCCTTTTGACCCGGAGACCGGCGCACCGCGGAGCGGAACGCCGCCGGCCCGTACTTATCCGGACGTCGCCGGAGCTGCGGTGGAAGCAGCGATGGAGCACGACGAACGCATCGTCTGCATCACGCCCTCCACTCTCTACGCCACGGGACTAACTCGAGTATTTGAACGCTTTCCAAAACGTTGCTTCGACCCCGGCATGGAGGAGCAGCACGCCCTATCGATGACCGTGGGGTTGGCGCTGGAGGGCCGTGTACCCATCATTGCCTACCAGTCCACCTTCCTGCAGCGCGCCTTCGATCAACTGCTGCACGACGTCTGCTTCACCAATCGACCGACCCTGATCCTGTCGATGCGCAGCGGCTTCAGTGGCTACGACAATCCAACCCATCACGGAGTGTACGACATCGCTTTCCTGCGGCCTCTGCCCAACCTTACCGTGGCCTATCCGAAGGACGGCGGAGAGCTCGAGTCCATGATCCAGGCCGCTCTGATGAACCTGAGAGGTCCAGTCATGCTCATGATGCCCTACGGCCCGCTGGATGACTTCGGAGGTTCGGGAACAGATCGGGGCGCAGCGCTGTTCGAACCCGAGGAAGCGCTGCGAGGAAAAGACACCGTCCTAATCACGGTGGGAAACAAGTTCGGTGCCGCGCGGGAAGCGGCCCGGCGCCTCGGTGCCGGCCTGGTGAATCTGCGGCGACTCAAACCGCTGCCCGAGGAAACATTGCTCGACCTCGTCGCTCCCTATCAGCGCTTGGTTACGGCGGAAGAGGCCGTGCTGGACGGCGGCGTGGGTGCGGCTATTGCAGCGATGTTGGCGGATCGAGGCGATCGCCGAGAATTGCTGCGCATCGGATTGCCCTGCAGCTTCATTCAGCCCGGCTCCAACGAGGAGTTGTGCCGGATCCATGGGTTGGACGCCAAAGGGCTGCTCGCAGCCGTTGTCCGGCGTTGGCCGGACCTTGAAAGTAAGGCCACAGGTTGCATGAGATGAACGCACTGGCATCGCTCGTCGAGGAAGTGCTCTGTCCCGCTTGCAGCGGTGCCCACAGGAAGACTCTGTATCGAAACGTCCGAGCCAGCGGCGAGTCTATCAGAGAAGTTGCTGTCAACGTAGTGCAGTGCGGTGATTGCGGCTTCCTGTTCAACTCACCGCGTCCCGATGCTGGCGCACTGGAGCGCTACTACGCGAACGACATCATGATGTCCGGACAGGTCTATCGAGACGAATCGTCGTCCAGTCACTACCCACGGCTGCACGCCCGTCGAGCGGCCTTCCTGGCCAAACTGCTGGGACAGCGATCTGGTGGACTCCTGCTGGACGTGGGCTGCGGCAGCGGTGGCTTTCTCCAGGCGCTGAGCGAGGTGAATCTTCCGGGCTGGCAGCTCTCCGGGTTGGACCCGTCCCGTCGCGCGGTGGAAGTCTGCACGGCGCGCGGCCTAGAGGCCCAGCGCGGACGCATCGGAGAGGATCGACTGTTCGAGCCGGCGTCCTTCGATGCCGTGACCGCGGTGAGCGTGCTAGAGCACGTCCCGGATCCCCGGCCAAGCCTGGCCTGGTGTCGTCGATTGTTGAAGCCGGACGGTCTCCTGTTTGTGGAGGTACCGGACACCCTACAACCCGAAGTGTCCCTCACGGGATTTTTCAATCTTGAGCATATCGTCCACTTCACGTGCGGAACCCTCGTGCAGATGTTGCAGCACGAAGGCTTCACTGAATTCTTGCGCGACCGTGAGGCCGGCGGAGTTCTGAGAATGGTCGCCTCCTCCCGTCTTTCTTCTTGGGGGGCGGAGTCCGATCCAATCCCAACCGACGATCGCAAGGCGGCAGCTCGAACGATCAGAACCTATGCAGACGAAGAGAAACAGCTGATCCTCGGACTGCGAGAGCGAGTGGCCGCAACGCTTACCCACTGGCAAGCACTCGGGCGGCGCATTGCCGTCTACGGCGCCGGCATCCACTCGGCCCAGCTAGCCAGTCTGGTGGACATCACCGCCTACGCATGCTGCTTCATCGACGGTGATCCCACCAAGCAAAACCAAAAGTTCATGGGCCTACCGGTCATCGCCCCGGACGATTTGATACCGCGCGGCATCGATGCCGTGCTGATTTCCTCCAACCGGTTCGTAGATGAGATGGTACGCACCGTCCGAACCGTGGGCGGACCAGGGGTCGCGATCGATACCTGCTACGGCGCCGCTCTCGGCGAGGGAACAGAGAGATGACCGATTGGGTGGTCAGCATCGGAACCGGCCGCTCTCAGGCGCCCCTCATCCTGACTGCACGGCGCCGCGGCTTCCGGGTGATCGGCGTGGACCAGAAGCCCAACACTTCCTTAGTGGACGTATCGATCGCCCGGAGTACCTACGACACAGCGGGCGTCGCCGACGCACTAGAGTGCCATACGCTTCGTCGACATATTCGCGGCATCCTGGCCCGCACTTCGGGCCCGGCGGTAGCTACTGCCGCCGAAAGCGCTTGGCGCCTGGGATTGCCGAGCTGCGGGCGAGGACTCGCCGCAGCCAGCGTGGCGAAGTCACACTTACGCGAGGCCGGTGATGCAGCGGGTGTACCCACCATCGGCGGGAATCTCCACGATCGGATACCGGATCTCCCTGTAGGCGCGGACTGGGTAATCAAGCCGGATCAACCCGTCTATGGCAAGCGCAACGTCTACCGGGTGCGCTCCGACGCAGAGTTGCGGAAAGCATTCGCTGCAGCTGCGGAGGAATCCGTGAATGGCCGGGTGGAGATTCAGCCGTTCCGGCCAGGGCGCGACATCGGCTTGGCGGTTATGGCCGTCGATGGCACGCCGCACTGGCACTGCCTCTACGAGGAGCTCGTTGCGGAGCAAGACGGTGGATTCCAGGGCCTGGGTGTTGTGGGTCCGGCGATGGAAGTTCCGGCAGGCCCACTGCGAAGCATGTTGGAAGGCACCTGCAAGCTGATCGCTCTTTGGAACACCACGGGCTTCGCCTTCTTCTCTTTCCGAGTGTCGAAGAGCGGCCCACCCCTACTCTACGAAGTGAATCCCGGCCTGTGTGGTGATGGAGTCGCTGAGCAACTATTTCCGGCGCTCTGGCCCCAGAGCGATTTCTTTGAGCTAGACGTGCGAGTCATGACTCGCGACGAGTTCGTGGTGCCACTTGAGCTAGCCGGCGGCGCCGCCGTGTTGTCGGGCGAGGTGTTCGTCGCCGCGGACGCTACCGAAGCACTAGCACTCGCGACCCGATCGAGGAGCGGGACTCATGGATAAGGCCGTGTTGTGCATCGGTGGTAGCGAGCTGCAGCGACCCACCCTCTGCTGGGCGAAGCAGTCGGGTCTGCGGGTGTTGCTGACCGACACCGGCGCTGCACCACCGACGCGGGATTTAGCCGATGAGTTCGCACAAATCCCGGGCGACGACGCCGATTCCTTGACGGCACAGGCAATCGCCTGGAGCAAACACTACAACATCGTCTCCGCCTATTGCGGCGGCGACTTCGGGCTGGTGTCCGTGGCGCGGATCCACCAGACCTTGGGGTTACCGGGTCTCGACCCAGTGCTGGTGCTCGCGAGCCTGAACAAAGCGCGGGCCAATGCAATCCTCCGAGCTGCCGGCCTGCCCGTACCTGCGGGCCAAGTATTGCCACCGGACGCAGAGCTGGACGTGGAAAAGATCGCTCTCCCCGCCGTCGTCAAGCCGGTGGACGGCAGCGGCAGTCGCGGCGTGACCCTGATCTCCAAGGCCAGTGATCTAGCCAACGCGGTGGCAACCGCGCGCTCAGTCAGTCCAGAGATTTTGATCGAGTCCGTCGTGGAGGGGCACCACATCGATGTGAGTGGATTCTTCGCGGCGGAGCGCTTCTTTCCCGGTGGACAACTCGACCGTTACTTCTCGCCTCTGCCGAACCGGTATCCCGTCTGGGGCTGCCAACCGCCGGGCGTATTGGATAAAGGCGAGCAGCAGCAGGTCTACGACTTGTTGGAGCAAGCGGCTCGAGCGCTAGGCCTTGCATGGGGACCGGTCAAAGCGGATGTCATCTGGAGTGCTCAGGGCCCCGTGCTCATCGAGGTGACGCCGCGCTTCCATGGCGACGTCAGCACATCCTTCGTTTGTCCGCTGGCATATGGCACCAGCCCGGTGGAGCAGTGGTTCCGCTGGCTGGCAGGACGGAGTCTGTCCGACGCGGATGGGCTGAAGAGATGTATTTCGATGGCCGGATGGGCCGGAATCTTTCCTGAGCGAACCGGTGTCATCCGCACCATCGAAGGTTTGGATAAGGCCGAGGCGCTTCCCGGCATCGCAGGCGTTCTGGTGCGGCGGCGACCGGGCAGTCGCATCGCTGTCTTAAGCGACAACCGCGCGGTAATCGGCTTCGTGTTCGCCCGGGGAGCGGACGCGAGCGAAGTGTACGCCAAGCTACAGGCGGCCCTCACAGAAATCCGGGTGGTGATACAGCCCTCGGAAGAGACGGAGTCATGAGCCAAAAGACACTGCTGGTATTGGGCGCGGGCCCGGACCAGATGTTTATGATCCGCACGGCGAAAGCTATGGGCTGCAAGACCCTGGCCCTGGATCAGAATCCGCGGGCTCCAGGGTTCGCACTGGCAGATGACTTCGCGGTCGTCAGCACCCGGAATGTGCCGGCCATTCTGCGCTTCCTGGAAATGTACCGGGTTCAAAAAGGACCCGTACACGGCGTTTCCACCATGGGTAGCGACATCCCTCACGTGGTGGCGGAGATAGCCGAACACCTGGGCACGCCGTCCATTTCCCGGCGATCGGCTCGCTGGGCCACCGATAAGTTTGAAATGAAGGAACGTTTCCGTCAGGCCGGACTGAAGATTCCCCGCTACGCCCTGGTGTTCTCTCAGCACGAGGTGCAGAAGGTGTTGACTGGATGGGGCAGGCCAGTCGTCGTCAAGCCGGTGGACCAAGCCGGATCTCGCGGCGTGAGTTTGGTCCGCCGGGTCGACGAAGCAGGGGTTCTGTTCGATCACGCTCTGAAAAATTCGAACAGCGGACGCGTGCTCGCAGAAGAATTCATAGCCGGACCACAGATTAGTACTGAGAGTTTGATGTTGGCTGGCGAGATCCATACGCCCGGTTATGCAGACCGCAACTACGAGGACTGGGAGCGGTTTTTTCCGCAGATCATGGAAAACGGCGGCTGGGTGCCATCCCTCCATGAAGAAAAACGCGTGGAAGTGGAGACCGAAGTCAAAAAAGCGGCTTTGGCATTGGAGATCACCGACGGCGTGATCAAGGGGGACGTGGTGTTGGGGCCGGACGGGCCCGTCATCATCGAGGTAGCGGCCCGACTCAGCGGTGGCGACTTCTGCGAGAGCTTGGTGCCTCTAGGTAGCGGAGTCAATTATGTGGAGTCGGTCATCCGCCTAGCACTGAGAGAGCGCCCTGATCCGGTAGACCTCGTTCCGCGGTTTTCGCGGACAGTGGCCAATCGCTATTTCTTCGCGTCCTCGGGAGTCCTGGGGGCAGTGCACGGCCTCGAAGAAGTGGCGGCCCAGAAGACTTGGGTCGCCAAGCTAGAACTATGGTACCAGCCAGGAGATCGGCTGCCGGATATCCGCAGTCATGGGCAGCGCACCGGCGTCTTCGTAGTGACGGGACCAGACCGAAACACCGTGCAGCAGCGCGTGAACTGGGTGTATCGAACTGTGCGCTTCGAGGTGCGCTCGGCAGCGTGAAAAATTTCGAAACGAAACCACTGATGAAGCAAGAAAACCACACCTCTTTCGTCGCCGAAGTCTCCAGCAACCATCACCGGGACCTGAGCCGTTGCTTCACTTTTATCGACTGCGCAGCGGAGATCGGCTGCGACGCCGTGAAATTTCAGCTCTTTCGCGTCAGCGACCTGTTTGCTCCTGAGATCCTTGAGCGCAGTTCTAAACACCGCCAGCGAGAAAAGTGGGAGTTGCCCGTCTCGTTTCTAGCCCCCCTCGCCGAACGCGCCCGAAAGCAGAACCTCCAGTTCGCCTGCACCCCTTTCTCGCTGGACGCCGTCAGTGAACTGGCCCCCCACATCGACTTTCTCAAAGTCGCTTCTTATGAGCTTTTGTGGGAACCGCTTTTGCGAGCTTGCACCGCGCAGGAAAAACCCCTCGTGCTTTCTACGGGCATGGCTACCTTCGAAGAAGTCGAGCATGCAGTGGAAGTCCTCGCCGACTCCGGGTGCAAGGATCTAACCTTGCTCCACTGCGTTTCTGGCTATCCCACACCACACGTGCAGGCCAACCTGGCAGCGCTGGACACACTCCGCGCGCTACAACCGCGCCTGCGAGACGGCAACCTGCGCATCGGTTGGTCCGACCACACAACTGAACCTGGCGTGATCCAGCGCGCTGTCCATCACTTCGGAGCACAAATGATCGAGTTCCACTTGGACATCGACGGTCGCGGCGAGGAGTTTGCGGCCGGGCATTGCTGGCTGCCCGAGGCGATGCGGGAGGTGATTCGCCAAGTGCGGATCGGACAGGAAGCGGATGGAGACGGCAAAAAAGTTCCCGCGCCTTGTGAACTCTCCGACCGCGAGTGGCGGGCCGACCCCAACGATGGCTTGCGCCCCTTGCAGTCCGCGCGACGAACATTCACACCGTGAAAAACCAAATGTCGGACACGGCTGACAGACACTCTCTCAAACTCTTCACCATCTTCCATCTGAACTTGATGTATTCCTCGCTGGAAGAGGAGCAGCGCCGTCAAGTTTTGGATGCGTGTTACTGGCCCCTGCTCAAGCTTGCGAAAGACTGCGAGCTACCTTTCGGAATTGAAGCACCGGGAATCACGCTCGAAATCGCGGAGGCCATCGACCCCCTCTGGGTTCGTTCACTTCGGGAGTTGTGCCGTGCCGGCGTCTGTGAATTCGTAGGCAGCGGTTATTCCCAACTGATCGGCCCTCTAGTTCCCACCACCGTCAACCGTTTCAATCTTTTCTTCGGCCACCAGATCTATGCGCGGTTGCTCGGAAACACTCCGACGCTCGCACTGGTCAATGAACAAGCCTACTCGGCCGGCCTTGTTGAGCACTACCGCGCAGCGGGATACCAAGGCATCGTCATGGAGTGGAACAACCCCGTGCTGAATCATCCCGAGTGGTCGCCGGAATGGCGCTTCCTACCTCAATACGCTTGTGGCTCCGATGGAGAATCCATCCCTCTGCTGTGGAACAACTCCATCAGCTTCCAAAAATTTCAGCGCTTCGTTCACGACGAACTCGATCTGGAAGAGTATCTGACGTATCTCCGTAGCCACCTGGGGAACCAACCGCGCCTTTTTTCGCTTTACGGAAACGACGCCGAAGTCATCGACTTCCGACCAGGGCGCTACCGAACGGAACCCGAAAAACACGAGGCCGAGTGGGAAAAAGTTCGCGCGTTGATGACACAACTGCAGAAAGATCCCGATTTCCAACTGGTCCACCCGAGTCGCGGGCTGGAGATGCTGGAACTGCCGGGAGCCGGCCATCGGCTGCACCTAGAAACTCCTGCTGTGCCCTGCCCCGTCAAAAAACAGCCTAAATACAACCTCTCCCGCTGGTCCCTCAGCGGTCGCGATAGCCTAGGGATCAACAGCGCTTGCTGGCGCATTGCTGAGCACCTCGATCCTGAACGTTCTCCAGAAGAGGACTGGCGTGAGCTCTGTTACCTCTGGAGCAGCGATTTCCGAACTCACATTACCGAGTCGCGCTGGAAAACTTACCGCGAGAGATTGAAGGCCTTTTCCCAACGGCTCGGTATCACTGATCCTGCCGGCGCTACCCCCGGGCAAGGCAAAACCTCTCCACCATCCGACATCGGTTGGACAGCGACGGAAAAATCACTCACGTTTGAAAACGATCACTTGAAAGTTCGCTTCAACTGCCGCCGCGGTCTCGCCATCGAATCGCTTTGGTTTAAAGCATGTGCAGAATCTCCTCTCGTCGGAACCCTGCCCCACGGCTATTACGACGACATCCGCTGGGGGGCCGACTACTACACGGGACATCTCGTCTTTGAAAGACCGGGGCTTCCCAAGATCACCGATCTTATGAGCGTGAAACCTCATTATGGCAGCACCACATCCGGTGCGATAACCGAAGTGGCTTGCAAAGTAGCAACGCCCCTCGGACCCATTGAGAAATATTGGAGTATCGACATCGAAAGACCCGCGCTCCGACTAACTTACCAATTGACATGGCCAGAACCCGCGCTTGGCTCGCTGCGATTGGGGCATTTCACTCTAACGCCTACTGCATTCGATCCGAAAAGTCTGTATTTCAAGACGCACAATGGCGGATCGAGGCCAGAAATTTTTTATCTCACCCAAGAAGTCGATCATGGAGAAGCCGTCAATTCATTTACCTATACGAGCCACACACTGGGGCTAACGGAAGGTTGGATCGAAGTGGGCGATCAACAGAAAGCGCTTCGCATCGACGTCGATCGCTCGCTTTCGGCGTGCTGCGGCCTCGTCAGCTATCACCGCGTCCGGGAGAACTATTTCTGTCGTTTTATATTTTCCGCGCGAGAAATCGATGACACAAGCAAAGAGATCTCCAACGCGCCGCTTACAGCCTCGTTCCTGATCACCGCCACTTCACCGACGGCAATTCGATATTCATGAAAGGACAAGGCCGCGCATGATCCCCAGAACCAATGGGGTTAAGAAGCCCAATCATCTGCGGATGGCAAAAACGGCACCTCGCCGTCGAGGGCATAGCCTCGGATCGCAAGTTGGCCATCGCGCGAAAGCAACCAGCGGATCAAACTGCGCCCAGCTGCCTCGCGACCCGATGGACGCAGCGCAGGATTCACGAGTACCAAGGCAAAAGGTTGGCGCAAGCGGCGGTCCCCTTCCACGAGTAAATTCAAGGCCTGCTTGTTGCGGAACCCCAGCCAGCTCGCCCGATCACAGAGGGTGTACGCGCCCAACTCCACGGCTGTATTGAGCGCGGTTCCCATGTCCGTCCCGGTTTCGCGGTACCAGGTTCCCACGCTCGCATCGACGACGAAACCGACGGCCTTCCAGAGGCGCCGCTCCGCACGGTGAACGTCGCCGTCGTCACCGCGCGAAACGAAAGGAGCCCGGGCCTGGGCGATGCGCGCCAGGGCACCAACGGCGTCGCGCAAGCCTCTGATCTGCGCCGGATCGGAAGCGGGACCTACGATGACCAGTTCGCTGTGCATCACCTCTCGTCGCAGCACGCCGTGACCGGCCGCAACGAATTCACCTGCCGCAATCAGGTCCGATAACAGGAGAACATCGGCGTCGCCGTCCTCGCCCAGGCGCAGAGCCCGCCCGACCTCGGCCGCCACCACCTGCACGGCGATGCCCGTGTCGACGCTGAAGCGGGGTAGGATGGCCGCAAGCAAACCGCTATCGCGAACCGGGGTGGCAACGACCAATGTGACTGCGTGCTCGGCCTCCGCCAAAAGCGGTGTGGGAAGCACGCCCACCCCCAGCAGCAACCCCAGGGCGCTGAAGCGAGCGAGCGTGCGTCCTACCAAAGCAGTTCCCCCCGCAGAAAGGCGCGCGCTTCGCGGCTGCGCGGGTACTCAAAAAATTCCGCCATCGGGGTCTGTTCCAAAAGCTGCCCTCGATACAGGAACAACACTTCGTCCGCCATACGCTGGGCCTGATGGAGATCATGGGTCGCCATCACGATCTTGGTTCCCGACGCGCGGATGGTGTGAATCACGGTCTCTACGGCGCGCGTCGCCGCCGGATCGACGGAAGCGGTCGGTTCATCCAAGAACAGGATGCGCGGCTGCAGCGCCCAAGCACGGGCCAGTGCAACCCGCTGCTGTTCACCCGCTGAGAGCACCTGGGCCGGCTGACTGCGACAGCGCGAAAGCCCCGTCTGGGCCAAGACTTCCTCGACGCGCTGTTTGCGCTCATCGCGACGAAGTCCGCGCCGCCGCAGCGCGTATTCGACGTTCGCCGCCACACTGCGCCGCAGCAGAATCGGGCGCTGAAATACCATCGCCTGGGCCGCAGCTGCGTTTTCCGCCGCGGGCCCCAGCCAGCGTACGCTGCCGGCCGACGGTTGCAAGAGACCGTGGCACAACCGCAGCGTCAAACTTTTGCCCGAACCATTGGGTCCGAGCAGCACGCTGCAGGAACCCGCTTCCAACACAAAAGAAATACCGTCGACGAGCCTCTGCCCGTCGCGGTCGTAGCACAGCCAATTCACATCGAGCGGTAGGATTTCCTTGGCGTCCGGTACAATTTCGCTTTCCACTAGCGCCTCGCCTCGCGCGCCAATTCTTGAGCCAGTTGCGCCGCTCCATTCACAATAAGAGAAAGCAAGAGCAGCAAAACACCGAGCCCCACCGCCAGGGCCAACTCGCCGCGGTTGGTTTCTAAGACGATCGCCGTCGTCATCACGCGGGTGGTGTGCGCAATGTTGCCCCCGACCAGGATCGCCGCCCCCACCTCACCGATAGCCCGTCCGAAACCCGCCAGGACCGCCGTGAACAGGCTGAAGCGCGCCTCCCACAACACGGTCAGCACGGAGCGGTAGGGCTGCACGCCGAGCGAACGCAGCTGTTCGGCGTACTCCTCCCAAACGTCCTCACACACCTGCCGCGTCAGAGCGGCTACGATCGGAAAAATCAGCAGACTTTGGGCGAGAATCATGGCGCTCGGTGTGAACAGGAGTTCGATCCGGCCGAGAGGACCGGAGCGCGAAAGCAACAGGTAGACCATGAGGCCAACGACGACGGGGGGTAAGCCCATCAGGGCGTTCAGCAGAATCACCAGCGCGCGCCGGCCCCGAAAACGCAGAATCCCGATGGCGCCGCCCACGGGCAGCGCCACGAGTGACGCCAACCCCAAGGCGGTCAGGCTGACGCGCAGCGAGAGCGCAACGATCTCCATCAGCGCCGGATCAAAAGAAAAAATCAGACCCAGCGCGGCACCAAAGGCCTGAAACCAATCCCCCATGCACCCGACGATACTGTGCGAAATGACTCAGTGCATCGGCTGCAAAAACCAATCCAACAGAGCACGACGCAGTGCCGCTTGCGCGGGTGTGAAGTCCGTGTAGTGAGGACCCGGTAGTTCGATCAACCGCTTCGGCCCGCGGTACTTGACGTAAAATTCACTCTTCACGGCCTGGTTGTCGACGAGCGCGTCCTGCGAAGCCAACACGACGAGCAGCGGGAGTTCGAGGTGGAATAGTTCCCGCTCCATAACCTCGGTGAGATCGTTCGCGCTCTTCAGAAAGCGAGCCGTCACGCGCCGCAGGCCGAGCTCATCGTTGCGGATCCACGCGAACCACGCACCGTTGGGCACGAAATCTTCATCGCGCAGCGGGGTGTCGAAAGTGCTGCGATCGCGGGCGGCCAGAATGCGCGCCTTCTCCGCCCAACCGTAGCTCGCGTTCTTGCGCATGTGCGTCGCGGGAGAAAGCAGCACCAGTGAGGCGATCTCGGCCGGATGGGCGGCGGCGTAAGGGACGGCGATGCGGGTCGCGAAACAGTTGGCGACGACGTGGACGGGAACCGACGCCGCTCCAGCTTCGCGCAGAGCCTGCTTGAGCACCTCCAGTGCTGCAGCGAAGTCCGCCGTGAACTCCGCGGCGGAGGTGGTGTCCCCTCGCACGCCGCCGCTCTTACCCGAACCGCGGCGGTCATAGGCGACGGTCACGAATCCCTGCTCGGCAAGAAAAGCCGCGGTGCCCGAGGCCTCGAACCAACCCGCGTGACTTTGCAGACCGTGTACCAAGAGCACGCCTCCCACCGGCGCAGCGCTGCGGTAGAGATCGGCGTAAAGCGGTGTTTCGTCGGCACTGGCGAATGAGACCGCTTCGCCGGCATGCACCGACAACGGTGCTAGCAGACATAACAACCCAAGCACTAGTCCCAATCTTGTTCGAGATCCTCGCACGCCACCTCCGTCTCGAAGTCGAAGTGAAGATCGCGCGCGTACTGGAGCGCGACGATCTTGAACTGCCCCTCGCGCTGCCCTCGCGCCAGACAACTGCGCTTAAAACGCTCGAACGCGCCACGGCGCAGCAGGGCTACGCGCGGTGCCGCGATGCGGCCGCTCTTCCGCTTGCAGCCATACTCCAAATTGTGTCGAGTCAGAGCGTGATCGAGGGATTTCTCGAAGGCCTCACCGGGAAACTCTCTTCCAACGCCGTAAAGCGCCGAAGCTTCGTAGTAAAGCACATAACGCGCCGCGTGCTCGTCCGCCACCATGAGATAGAAGTTCGAAGTCAATTTGTATTCGGCCTCGACTTCCGTGACCGCAGAGAGGACCTGGCTCTCGTACAGTTTTTCGCCGCTGATGTTGGTAACGCCCTTGCCTTTCTGCACGAATGCCAAGCGCGGAACGAGCTCGTAAAAACCGTTCACCTCTACGATGTCGTTCATGTGATAGCGGTAGAGCCCCGCGTCGGTCGTCACAAAAACGTAGTAACGCCCGCCGTCCACGAGTTCCTCGAGCCCCAGAAACTTCGGAGCCCCCGCATCCCACAGGTCACAGGAAACAAATTCAAAATAATTATCCCAGAAGGTAGGCACCCCGGCGCTGGTGCCGCTGGTGAGCGGAACGCTGCCCCGAAACTCGCTGGAGAGATAACCGATGTCGCGGATCGTGGTGTGCTCCGCGAATTCAGCTTCCAGCTGGTCGAGGAAGATCGAGCTACTGCCACCCGTCCACACGCCGACGGCCTGGAGCTCGGGCCACAGGTCCCGGATGCGAACGGCTCCCTTTTCAGACTTGAGAGCCGCCAGCTCCAACGCGCGCTTGGGGTCAGCCTTGAGCCTTCGCTCGACCGCGCGGCGTTCCGCGGTCGTGAGCGCGTCCAGGCAGTGAAAACCGCCGCAGGCGATGTCGAGCAACAGGCGATCCCAGTGTGTGCGCGCCAGAAAAATGAGCCGAGCCAGCGTGCTCGGATTCGCGGTGGTGAGATAAGTAATATCGGGACACACCAAGGCGAGGCGCAGGATCAGCAGGTATTTGACATCGTAATCCGAAACGGAAAAAACGGTCGGCGGGATCACGTATTTGGAGCGCACCAGAGCGGGAATCGATTCGTACATCTGCCCCGACGTCGAACCACAGGGGATACCCGCACCGGGCGAATGACTTTCCACCGCCGGACTCACGACCGCAAGGATCCGCCCCTTCAAACAGTCGGGGCGCTCGGCGAGCAGATGAAACAAAAAAAGATCCTGGGTGCGGCGGTGTGCTTTCAGCGTATCGGCGAGGATGGGAATGTACTTCGGCTGCCCCGTCGTGCCGCTGGTAAGCGCGTAGCAAACGGGTTGCTCGCGGTTCAAGACCGGTTTGCCACAGGCGTCTTGCTCTTCAATCCAGGGCCGCAGATCCTCGTAATCGTGGATGGGAACACGGGCGCGAAATTCTTCCTCCGAACGAATCTCCGAAAAGCCGTGTTGGCGTCCGAACCCGGTTTCGGCCTGCGAGGAAAGAATACGCGCAAGCACTTCCCACTGGGTCTCGCGCGGTCGCTGCGCCGCCCGCGCCACGACGCGTTCTACGCGCGCGCCCCTGTGCGCAGCGACGCGCACGAGCAAGGCGGTTTGCAGCGATCGGGAAAGCTTCATCGCAGCGACTCCGAGGTATCCCCCGTGCCTTTAGCGGTCACTCCGTCGGACGGAAGGAGGGGAGAGAACCTCAGCGTCGGCCCGAACTTTCCACGCGCAGGTTCTCTCCGCGCCCGCGCAAGTGCACAGCAGGTACACCCGCCCTATGCGCAACCAACCGTGCAGCGCGCGCGGACGCAAAAACCGGCGGCGAGTCCACCTTTCCCGTCGGTCCGTGCGAGCGACCTGCGCGCAAACCGCCGGGCCATTGCACACCGCGCTGCGCTTTCCGCGCGGGGCGGTGGAAACCCCGAACTTCAGGACTCGCGAAAAACGCAGACCGCGTGGAAAAGCGGCGTGCTAGCCCGCCTTGCTCGCAAGAACGGTGGCGCGAGACCTCACAAACTCGCGGGACGCTGAGCGATTCCCCTACCGGGCTAGAGGCTAGTACCGCATCACGTTTGATATTGCGGGTAGTGCGGCCGAGGTGGATGTGGGTTGTCTTGTCTCGCGCGCCGCTTTTGCACAGCGAACCGAAGCCGGGGTGTAGGTCCTTTGCTGGAGGCCCTGGTGATCCTACGTGGCCAAGGG
>Ga0247727_10004055_pt1 | contig 31548 bp, 31 predicted proteins | sample WisWelCaveWW1625_FD_202498 | JGI IMG/M metagenome (GOLD analysis project Ga0247727, IMG submission 202498) | Biofilm microbial communities from Wishing Well Cave, Virginia, United States - WW16-25 | ecosystem: Environmental > Aquatic > Deep subsurface > Groundwater > Cave microbial mat | place... | reverse complement strand
TAGAACGTACCCTGCTCACAACCCAGGGGAGTCATCAGCCGAGGAAAACCCTTTCCTTGGAAACGCCGCAGTACGTCCACCCGTAACTGAGGCATTACAGTCAGCAAGTATTTATGCTTGACATTCTGATAAGAAATCGCGATATTATGGGCCTATCCGTAGGTCGACCACTCCGCCGCATCTGATTATTGATTTGTCAAGAGCAGGTGATTATGACTATCTTTAATAATACAATTTGAGCGCATTACCCTGTCTATAGTCTCTTTTCCATGTTCGGACTGAAGGTCATAGAGCGCCTCTTGCCGCATCGCCCTCCGTTTCTGATGGTCGAGTCGGTTGTTTCTTACGCGGGAGGTGATGTGCCTGCACTTAACGCCGAGCGCCCCATTCGCCGGTCGGAACCCGTATTCTCCGGCGCCGAACCGCCCCTGTGCTGGCCTTCGGCGTACGTTATCGAAGGTCTGGGACAATCCTGCAACCTCTTGAGCCTCATTTGGACACTGGAACGCAGCTTTGTCGCGAACGGCCTGGACCCGAAAAGTGTTTGCGGAGCGCTGATGGGCATGGAGGCCAACAACGGCGATTACACGACAGAATTGTTATCGAAGTTTCTTGAAGAAGGTGCGATGAAAACCTTTTCTAAGATGGGCCTTTTAGCTTCGGTGGATGTCGAAGTCACCGGTCGAGTCAGCGCCGGTGAACTGCTGCATTATGAAGTGCGACGCTCACATGTACTCGGTGCGTTGTCACGCTTCGCGGTGCGCGCGTGTGTTGGAGATCGCGTGGTCGTTCGCGGCGCCATCGTGGGCGCCCAATTGGAGGGCACGGCATGATGCGCCAGACCGACGTGGCGATTGTTGGAGCCGGCCTGGCGGGCATGACGCTGGCTCTTCAATTACGGCGGACGCTGCCCACGCTCAACGTGACCGTGCTCGATCGGCGCAAGCATCCGGCGCCTGAGACGACATTCAAGATCGGCGAGTCTATGGTCGAGGTCTCCTCATGGTACTTGCGAGAGGAGTTGGGACTCGGAAACTACTTGCTCGATTCACATCTGCCCAAGTTCGGCCTGCGCTTTTTCATGAGCGACGGAGACAACCGCGATATAGGGCGGCGCCCCGAGTTCGGCTTGTTAAATATCCCAAAAGACAGGCCCAGGCTACCGCACGAGGCCTTTCCGGGATTGCATCTGCCTACGTACAACGTCGATCGCGGCCGTTTGGAGAACTATCTGTTGGAGCGCTGTCGTGAAGCCGGCGCGGAAGTTCTCGATGGCTGCAAGGTTGAGGCATTGAATCTGGGCGATCCGCATGAACTCGAGCTCCACGGAGACGCATCGCAGTCGAAGCTGCGCGCTCGCTGGGTGATCGACGCTACCGGCCGCGCCGGGATTTTAGCACATCAGTTGAAGCTCAGGCAATATGAGGGGCATCAAATCAACGCGGCATGGTTTCGGTTGGGTGGCCGAATCAATCCGGATGATTGGACCCAAGACACGGCTTATCATAGCCGAACGCTTCCGCAACTGCGTTGGCGCAGCACGAACCACTTGATGGGCCCGGGCTACTGGATTTGGCTTATCCCGCTGCAGAATGGAGGCACGAGCGTGGGCATCGTGGCTGATCCCGACCGCCATCCCCTCGACCGCATCAATCGCTTTGAACGGGCGCTGACCTGGCTGCGAGAGCGCGAGCCGCAATTGGCCGAGGTCGCCGCTTCGCTCGAGCGCCTGGACTTCAGGGTGTTGAAAGCGCAGGCGTATCTCTGCCGGCGCCCACTATCGGTTGACCGTTGGGCCCTCTGCGGTGAATCCGGTTTTTTTCTCGATGCGCTTTATTCACCGGGCGGAGATTTCATCGCGGTGGGAAACACCCTTGCGACTCAGATGATCGCAGCCGACTGCGCCGGAGATCGATTGCGATTAGCCACTCTTGCCAGATTTGGTGAGCAGTTGCTCAACGGCATGTTTCAGCACTATCTGGGTCTCTATCGCGGCAGCTACCAGTGGATGGGAAAGCCCGGTGTCATGCTGCAGAAGGTGGCCTGGGACATCGCAGTGTACTTCGCTTACAACGTTCTGCTTTTTTGCAACGGGCGCCTCTGCGCCCCGGAGTTTCATCGCACGATTCGGCAGGAAAACGCGCGCCTGGAGAGTTTGCAACAGCTCATGAGGTATCGTTTCAAAGCTCGGGCTGCTGCTGAGAATGGCTCTTACACCGGCCGCTTCATCGATCAAACTTATGTCGAGCCTATTATGTCGCTCTATCGGTCGAGCGACTGTCGCCTCGATGACGACGCTCTCAAAGCCCGATTGGGAGAAAATTTAAAAATCCTGGAGCGCTTCGGAAACAACATTGAGGAGCTTGTGGCATGAAGGCTCACGCGGACCCGCTCCGGGAGCGACTGTCTCGCATGCTGCCCGAGGTTCCATCGCCGGCACTCCCCGATGTTCATCCGAAGATCGGATTGCTTCTGGCGCGAGCGCGCGCAGCCTTCTCACGGGGGTTTCAGCAAGTTCTGCATGCTCCGCCCGAAGCCCTTCCTCAACTCCTACTTGACGAGCCATTTCAAACGCGCGGCTTTGCCCTCGAAGGTGCGGCCATGGCTGCAACTCTGCTTGATGAATTTAACCGCGCCCCCGGTGGAATGCTAAAGGCTTTGCTTACGAATAGATCAATGGCGGAACACATTCTTTGCGCCATTGGCGTCGGCTGGGCGAGCGCCCGACTCGGCAAAACCTCCGCCTGGTCGCCGTCCGAATTCCAGCAGCAATACCTGAGCGCAGTGGCGGACGGTTATGGCTTTCATCAAGGCTTCTTCCATTCACATCGGTTTGAAGGCCGAGGGTTTCCCACTGAAAAGGGCGAATTGAGCAAACCCTACGACGTCGGCCTCGGCCGCGCTTTATGGTTCGTTCACCTCGGCCGCGTCAAGCCGATTGTACGCGTCATCGACGGCATGCCACTTGATCGGCGCATACATTTCTGGCGGGGCCTCGGCGCCGCCTGCGCCTTTACCGGCAGCATCGAGTATGCAGCAGCACAGTTGGTTGTGGCCGCAGCAGGATTTAAAAGTCACTTCTGCACGGGAATAGAGACCGGCACACAGCTTCTCAGTGCCCTCGCCCAACAAAGGAGTGCGGACTTTCTTGTCCGCGATACGCCTGTGGACTAGAAAGTCCACGCTCCCTTAAACAAAGGAGGTCACATTGTGAAAAGAAGAGATTTCCTGATCGGCGCCACGGGCACATTGGCCGCCGGCGCTACGGGCTGCGCCAGCTTCCGTGAGCTTATTGCTCCGAGCTGGCCTAATATTATGCCTGCAGAAATGAATGATCACCTGACTCGCCTGGATGGCGCCATGAATCGCATCGCCTTGAATCCGGGGAGCGGACATTTTATGAGCACGTTTGAGCGACGACCGCCCAGCCAGAAAGAAGCGCGGATTTTTCGCCAGGGCATGCGCTCTCTTCTCCTGGTGGGAAATTTCGGCGATCTCTCGCTGGAAGGCCAGGTCCATCCGGGCGTCCAGAAACGGCTCAAATACTCCGCGCCGGAGATGGATTCAGCGGTGTTGGGTCTGATGGATCGGATGGCGTCGTTGTCCCCGACCGCTCGCGCCGATATCAAGTCCGCGCTGCGCAAAGATCCCGGCCTCGCCGATCGCGTGCTTGAGACCATCGACCTGGAAGCGGCTGCCGTCGGAGTGCCGATGCGCCGCCGGCTGCAATTGCGCACGATGGGCAATAACATCGTCACGCGCTTGAAGCACTCGTCGGACATGCTCATTAACGAGTACGTCACCAAATGCCAAAAGGTCGCCTCGCAATCAGGCTCGATAGCCGAGATGCAGCGACTCCTGGCGGCGCACATGGGCACAAAGGCTTTAATGGCCCGAATCCGGCAGGCGGAAGCCGCAACGCAGCGCTGGCAAAAGCTGGGCGTTGAAGAAATCCCTATTGGTTACCAACTGCTGCAAGATGAAGGAGCGGAGCAAATCCAAGATCCTGCCAAACCAGTGGAAAGAAGCGACAAATGGTATCGCACGGGCCTTAAGATGCTCGGAATCGGCGCCGCAACCACCGCGGTCGGTTGGATTTTGATCGGGATAGGCAGCGAGATAGGTGAAGTGGGTTCGAACCCAGTTAGTGTAGTGGGGATAGTCTTAGGGGTAACCGTCGGCCCGCTCACCATACTTACGGGGCTGATTACGCTCCTCATTGGCGCCATTATTGACGCAGGGGACGGCCCGTGAAAGTCGTCGTCACCGGACTCGGCGCTCTCTGCGCCCTCGGCGAGAATGTAGAAACGCTCTGGGCGGCCATCAAACGAGGTGACAGCGGTATCGCCCCGATCCGTCGCTTCGACATTGCCCCTTTCGAAACCAAACTTGGGGCGATGGTACCTTTGGGCGATGACTACGAGGACGAAGAGCGACGCCTCCTGGCCTACGGATGCACCGCGGCCTCTGAGGCGCTGCAGCGTGCCGCGATTGTCAATCGCAGCCAGGTCGCCCTCGTACTCGGAACCTGCAACGGGTCGTTGGGGAAGGAGATACACGCCGGGAGCATTGATCTCGCACGGGTCCTAAAACTCGGAGGTCCGGCCATCACCTTTTCGACCGCCTGCGCCTCTTCAACTCACGCGATCGGGTTTGCCGCGGACCTCGTGCGGCGAGGTGAAGTGAAGTTCGTCCTCGCCGGCGGAGTAGATATCCTCCGCCAGGATGTTTTTGCCGGCTTCCACAGCCTGGGGCTTTTGGCTAAAACTCCTTGCGCTCCTTTCAGCATTCACCTCGGAACCACGCTGGGCGAGGGCGCTGCGTTTATGCTTCTCGAAACCGACCAGTCCGCGCAGGCGCGTGGAATCAAGCCCTTGGCGGAATTGGTGGGATATGGCCTGTCCGCCGACGCTTTTCATGACACCAAACCCGAGCCTTCGGGCATGGGCATGGCGCGAGCTTTAGCTGCGGCATTGCACGATGCGTGTCTCGAACCCAAGGCCATCGACTATTTCAATGCGCACGGCACTGGAACCGCGGCCAACGATGCGGCCGAGTGGCGAGCGATTCAACGCATCTTTGGTGATCACACCAGGCGTTTACCGGTCAGCTCGAGCAAGAGCTTCCTCGGCCACGCCCAGGGAGCGGCGGGTGCGCTTGAAGCTGTGGTGACGTTGATGGCGATGGCGCATCAAGTCGTGCCACCGACTCTCCATCTCACCAAGCCTCGGCCCAACTCTCCGGTAGATCCTGTTGCCGCCCCCAAACCGCGACCTCATGTTGTTCGAAACGCCGTGTGTGCGAATGCGGCGTTTGGCGGCGCGAATGCCGCATTGGTGTTCGCGCGCGACTCGATAGAAACTCACCCACGTTGAACAGAGCCGCGTGCGCTCAGCCTTTCCGGCGTGGGCGCTGTCCAGGATTGGAGCCGGCTCCACCAAAGCGTGCCTCTCACCGAGCTGCGTGGATTAGACGCCTCTGCGCGCTTGCTCGCTAGTGCAGTGACCACGGCTCTTATCGACGCCAGGCTACGACTGCGGAGCAAAAACTGCGAAGAAATCGGTCTCTTCGTTGGTCAGACCCGTGTCTCTCCCGAAAGCTACAGAGCTTTTGGCAAGAGTATTCACGAGCGTGGATTGGCGCACCTCTCGGCCTCGGCTTTCACCCGAATGGTCGTCAACAACGCGACCGGCGTTTGTTGCCGGCTGTTTGGTTTGAAAGGGCCGACCGCAACGCTAGCAACGGGCGCGGACAGCGGACTAATCGCTCTCGTCCTGGGCGCGAATCACCTGGCTTGGCGTGATGACGTAAGCCGTCTACTCACTGCAGCGGTTGACGAGCCTGACCCATCCGATTCGTATAACAACGCTGCCGCTTGCCTCCTCCTCGATGCGCAAGATCCCGCAAGCGGGACACCAGTGAGCCTCGCTGCATGGGCGCTTGCCGCTGATCGCGAGACCGCCGTAGCGCAAGCGCTGGCGAGGGCAAACCGTAACCGTGAAGAAGTGACACCAATGGTCGTTTCTGGTCCGCCTGCAAGCGCTGCGCTCCGAGCCGTAATCGCGGCCACAGATGCCATAAAAAGAGGTGAGCGTGGTCCGTTTCTTATCAGCGATCGTGGCGAAGGCTCTGCGAGTGCGGCCGTCATTTTGGAAGCTGGGAGCCGGAGATGAGTCCTGAATTAAAAGAGCAAATTGAGCAACGCGAGCGCGTTTTCCTACGGGTGGTCGCATTGCTGATTTCCGCGCTAAAGCTTGACCGTACCAGTGAAGAGATTGATCCCGACACGCCTCTCTTCGGCACCGGGCTCGGCCTTGACTCCGTTGATGCCGTTGAGATCATCGTGGCCCTGGAATCCGAATTTGGGATTTCTTTGGATGAAACTGAAGGTCGACTCGCCTTGCGAACAATAAATTCACTCGTCGATTTGGTTCTGAGCCGGCAAAGAGAAGATGGGTTTTAGCCGCTCGCATGAGCGAAGCGGAACACGAATCGGCCATAAACCGTTCACACAAGGAGACTCGATGAAAAATATTTTCACAAACCTCAGATCACCGGCGATCATCAGCTTTATGCTCGTGCTTCCGTTCATGATTCTCGAATTGGTAAACAGGCGAAATTTGCCTGAAAGTTTCCCCATCCAGTTATTTGGCATATTGTGGCTCTTACCAACGGTATTCATCGCCATCCTGATGCCGATCGTGCGAAACGTGCGAGCGGGAGACGGTATAATGTCGAATCCTATTAATCTTTTGCTCAGAGTCGCTTTTATGGCCTTCATCGCAATGATGTGGGGAGGCATTCTGATTGACCAACTTCCCTGTTTTCTGGGTGTTCCGAACTGCGATTAGAAAAAGGAAGTTCAAGCCTGAAATGCCCATTATATCACGCCAGTTTTCTGATTGCCGTAGCTTGATTTGATCAAAGCGTCCAATATGAGTTTAACCTCCGCAACTGAAACCGGCTATCGCGCCATCCGCAACTCGGTGGCCCTCGCTCAGGAACCTGAGCTGCGCTGCTTGCGTTTGACCGGCGCCGGAGCCTTCGAAGCTCTGGACGCGGTGTGTCCTCGCGACCTCTTCCTTCAAGACGGGCAGATGAAGCACACCCTGCTGCTTGAGGAGGATGGCGTCCCCTTCGCCGATGTCTACGTCTGCCGCGAGGGCGAGAACGCCTATGTGCTCGGCTATGGCTCGCCTGCGAATGCCATCGCCACCTGGATCAGACAGCACGCAGTTGGCATCGCCGAATTTTCAACCGCCGATCTTAGCGAGTCACACCGCAGCCTGGCTCTCGATGGACCATTCGCTTGGGAATTGTGTGCTGAAGTGTTTGGGCCAGACATACTCGGGTTGCCATATTTTGGCATGTTGGTGCTCGGAGAAACGTTTGTGTTTCGCGCCGGCAGAACGGGAGAATATGGCTATCACCTACTGGTGCCGAGTGACGAAGAAAGTGCATGGCTCGAAAAACTCAACACCACAGGCAAGGACTTCGAGCTGGCGTGGGCTGATGCCGCGGCGCGGGACCAATGCGTGTTGGAAAATTTTTTCTTTGATCTCAATCGGGAAGGCAGCTATGGCCTAACGCCTCTGGAGCTACAACTTCAGTGGCGGTTATCTACGCAGAAGACGGAATATCCCGGAGCCGCGGCGATCCGTGCGCTCAGGCAATCCGGGTGGAATCGCCGGCTCACCTGTTTCATAACGCCGGAGCCGGTGCAGGCCGGCGAGGAAATCACCTGCGAAGATGAACTAGTGGGAAGTGTACTGGCAGCGGGATACTCGCCGCTGCGCAATGAATACGTGGGAAAGGCGTTGCTCAACCGCCCTTATTGGCACGCGGGTTTGGATGCCTTTCGCGTGGGCCACCGGCCATTAAAGACAATCGCAGCGCCCGCAGTTAAAAACCTCAGCCTGGAGGTAAGTCCTTACCGCCACAGCTTCCATACTCGCGCGGAGGATATGCGAATGGCCGGTTGAAACCTCGAAGGGTTTAAACGAATGAAAGAAACAAACACAGAATAAAATTCTAAAATTTTTTTTGGCAGAATAATTTCATGGCAGAATGATTTGAAATGATTCTGCCAATCCAGGAAGTCTATTAAAAGTTCAATCATTGCAAAAAAAAGCAAAAATTTTTCACACGGAGAAAACAGAGTAAACAGAGATTACAAAACTAAAGAAAAATTTCCAGGCATTCCCCACTCTGTTTGCTCAGTTTTCTCCGTGTTGATCTTTTTTGGTTGTGGCTCGTCCGCATTGTGTCTTCTAATAGTCATTCATATAGGATCACTATGAAACGCTGGGACGGTTCGACAGTTTTGGTAACCGGCGCCTCTCGTGCTTTGGGTCGAGCCATTGCCAAAGCCTTTGCGGCAGAAGGCGCTTTCGTTGGCGTCGGCTATCACCGCTTCGAGCGCGGCGCCGAGCAAACCCTCGCCGAAATCAAAGAGTCGGGCGGATGCGCGGCGCTGGTAAAAGCGGACGTGAGCGATCCGGCAGCGGTTGAGGCCGCGATCGTATCTTTCAATACCGAACGTAACGGCATCGACGTTCTGGTCAATAACGCCGCCATCGTCGACGACAAGCCCTTCGCGTTAATGTCCGCTGAGAGTTGGTCCGCCGTGCTGCAAACCAACTTGGGAGGAGTCTTCAATTGCTCGCGTGCGGTAGTCCGCTCGATGATGGCGCGAGGTCGAGGCGCTATCGTCAACATCGGCTCGGTGGCAGGACTCGTCGCCAGTCCGGGACAAGCCAATTACGCTGCATCCAAAGGGGGCATCGTAGCCTTAACACGTACCTTGGCCGCCGAGCTTGCGCCCAAGGGAATACGCGTTAACGCCGTTGTGCCTGGGCTCTTGACGGAAGGCATGGCGCAGCGGTTGGACCGACGGCTTGCCGAGGCCAGACGCCAACAAATTCCGCTCGCCCGCTTCGGCAAACCCGAGGAGGTTGCGCGTGCCGTGCTCTTTCTCGCTTCCGATGAAGCCAGCTACATCATTGGTCAGGCGCTAGTGGTCGACGGAGGATTGACGCTATGAAAACCGCGCTGCTCTTTAGCGGCCAGGGCGAGCGCACGCTCCATGCTGCTTTGCGCCAAGGCCTCGCGCAAGGTTCGCCATTGCTGGAACGAGCGCTACGCGCCAGCGACTGCGCGGCGGATCGGCTTCTAAGTGACGGAGGGCGAGCGTTGGAGTTCAGCCACGTGCTTCAGCCGGTGGTAATAGCCCTCTCGCTAATGGACGCAATCCGCCTCGAAAATCAAGGCCTCGTCGCCGACTTCTTAGCAGGCCATTCTTTGGGTGAACTGGCGGCGTGGGCCTTCGCAGGTGCTATGACGCCCGAAGACGCCGTGGAAATTGCTGCGGTGCGAGGTCGAGCAATGGGACGCGCTGCACGCGCGCATGAAGGCGGCATGCTGGCGTTGACCGATATCGATGAGACTGGGCTGCAACACATGCTGGCGATTGGGCGAGCGAAGGGCAGGCTAGATGCGGCGGCGTACAACGCGCCTCGAGAAGTGGTCCTCACCGGAACTCTTACAGCCTTGCAGGCCATCGCGCCCCTCTGCCAATCGCGCCGTTTGAACGTTGCCGGGCCGTGGCACAGTCCACTTATGGAAGAAGCAAAGCCCGAATTTGCCGCCGCCCTGAAGTCTCTGTCCATTGGACAGCTTATTCGGCCCGTTGTGTCGGGCCTTGATGGAGCTTGCCTCGACGATGCCCGCGAGATGGCTCCCCGACTCTTGGCACAACTCACAGAGCCATTGCGCTGGACTGCCGTCCTCGCCACGCTGGCCTCGTTGGGTGTCAAACGATTCGTGGTGGCCGGTCCAAGCCGGGCGTTGCGCTATCTCATTCGCCGAAATCTCCCCTGGGCAGAGGTGAAGACGATATAACAACATAGTTAGACCACTTTATTCACGCCTTTCGCGATCAACACTACAAACAACAGAGAAAAAGGAAACTGTATGAGTAACATGAACAAGCCACTTCGGAAGCTGCGTGGTGTGATTGGCATCGGTTTGATCTGGGCTCCTGTGTGGACAGCGATGTTTTTTGCTCTCGTCGCAATTATCTTTGCCGTCTTCAATCCCAATGGAGGATCTGATGTCGGGCCGCTCACGTGGATTGTGATTATGGCTCAGTTTGGATTTGTGTCAGGAACAATCTTCGGAGTTATCTTGTCACTCGCGGAGCACGGAAAAGCGATCCGCAACATCTCGTTGGTGCGCACCGCACTTTGGGGGCTTCTTGGTTCTGCGGTTTTTCCAATTTTGACGCAGCGGGCAGACCAAATGTTCTGGGCATGCCCTTTTGGCGCGGTCATTGCCATGGCGTTAGTAGCGCTCGCTCGCAAGGCATCGCTTTCCCAAGCGACGCAACCGATGAGACTGAGCGACGTCTTCTTCGCCTGCATCCTCGCGCCTGTTCGAGACGCAGTCAATCCCTCGAAGGAATCGGGAACGTGATTGTCGCTATTGTGGCCTAATTTTGGCGTTGGGCAGTTCAGGAGCGCTCAAGATATGTCTTCTCATCCAATTGACCGTCTTAATATTCAAGTCGTGCGCGGCGCATTGATTTCAGATACTGACAGAAGGAATATTATCTCATTCTGCAGTCGTGCCTTTGAAGAAGAGATGGAAGCACTTTTCAACAACACCTTATTTATCAGAACAGAGAACGGTCTCCTGCCGTCTCCTGCTGATGAAGAGGTCATGATACTTCGGCTTTCCAAGACACCTTATTTAGATTTGAGCGCGCCACTTTCAGCCGAATGGCGCGAAGGCGAGTTGTGGTAAAGAGAAAACTGTTCTTAACTTCGCTCATGATACCAGGCACCATCCCCCTGTCCCCCTTCAAGGGGGAAATTTTTAGACACGCTCTCAGAGAGAGCGGGCAACTCCTCCTCGGCGCGGATATCGTGGGGCTGCTGTTGCCCCGCTCTCAAGCGGGGCATCCGATGATCATGGTCGATCGCATCATCGATTATAGATCGTCGCCGCATCCGCAACTGTTTGCTGAACGCTACGTGTCGGCCAACGAGCCCGTATTTGCCGGACACTTCCCTGATCTGAAACTATGGCCGGGAGTTCTCACCATCGAAGGGCTGCGGCAATGCTGCCAACTCCTCGATCTCCTCTGCCAATTGGAAGAGGCCGATCTCCTCGAAAGCCTCCTCGCCTTTCAACGAGGTCATATACTCCGGCAGCATGTGGACGAGGCGCTGTGTCAGCGCGTTCTCAATGCGCTGGAAGGGATGCGTCGAGCGGAGCCGTCGTCTCTAACACTGCGCGTAAAGCTGCTCGCGCCAATATTTGCCGGCTGCGTCATCCAGTATCAAATCCACCAGCATCAACGCGACACCCGGAATTGGTCAGTGCAAGCCGAAGTCGATGGCCGGATAGTTGCAAAGGGAGACATTGCATGTCAGCATCTCGCTGGGTGATTTTCTTGCTCGTACTGCTCGCGAGCGCATGCTCTATGCGCTATCGTGTTTGGTACGGGCACAGCCCCGATCGTCAACACCGTGTGGAAGTCGTCGAGAGAGGCGGTCATCAGCAAATCCATATCGACGGCGAGCCGCAGCGGCGTTACCGCGGCGTGGCGTTGGAAACCATCCGCTTCAGCGAAGACTCGAAGCATCTGGCTTATGCCGCAAAAATCGATGCCGGTTGGGTTATTGTCATCGACAGCACGCACAGCCGTCCGTGGGCGGGCATTGGTGAAGTCCTCTTCAGCGCGGATCAGCGGCTCGCTTATGTCGCCAACGACTCGGGACGTTGGCGAGTCGTGCTCGAGAGCGCGCCGAGTCCTCTTTTTGAGGCCGTAATGAAAGGCTCATTGACCTTCTCGCCCGACGGTCGGAGACTCGCCTTTGTCGTGGCCGAGGGTGAGGGCTTCCGTGTTGTCGTGGACGGCGAGCGTGGTCCTCTTTACCAGGCTATTGGCGCCCTGCGATTCGATCCGGAGGGCAAACGACTCGCTTATGTCGCCAAGCGCGACGGCCAACAATATCTTGTAATAGGCGAAAAACTGCTTGGCCCATTTCTCTCGCTGGCAGATTTCACCTTAGGCCCGGATGGCCGCCTCGGCATGCTGGTACGCAGTGATGAGGATGGATGGCGCGCGATGATCGATGGACGCGAGAGCGAAGGCTTCGATAATCTCGATGCCATCCACTTTTCGCAAGCCGGACGGCATGCTTACGCAGCGCAAATTGACAGTCTTTGGTTCGTTATCCGGGAGGGGGAGCGTAGTCCGGGCTACTCAAGCGTCGGCGAACTCATCTTTGCCCGCGAGTCGCTGATCTACCAGGCGCGCCTGGGTAAAGACGCCTTCGTTGTCGTTGATGGCATTCGTGGCCCGTCTCTGCAACAGGTTGGGAGTTTGACGACCAGCCCCGACAGCGCTCACCTCGCCTACCTGGGGCAGCCGTGGGGAGGAAACATTTCCGTCTTTCATGATAGCGCTGTGCATGCCGTTCCGCGCGCGCTCGACGGCACTCTTGTTCTGAGCGATGACGGCCGACGCTGGGCGTGCCTCGCGCTGAACGAAGCTCGTAAGAGCATCGAGGTTGTCATCAATGGAGAATTTCGTCGTCCTTTCGACCTGAAAGAATTGACCGCGCTCGTCATGTTGGCCCCGAACGCTCCCAACGCCCAACATGCAAAGAAGCTGCGCCGTTGGGTCAAGGCGGAGCTCGAAGCTTCCCCCAGGAGTTAAATATTGAACAAAACAAAACTCACCCTCATCGGCGCCGGCCCCGCCGGTTCATTGCTGGCCATTTACCTCGCCAAGCGCGGCTTTCATGTTGAAATTTTCGAGCGCCGTCCCGACATGCGCAAAACCCCGATCAGCGCGGGGCGCTCGATCAATCTGGCCATTTCCACGCGCGGCATTCATGCCTTGCGCGAAGTCGGAGTGATTGATTCGATCATGAAAATCGCCGTGCCAATGAAAGGCCGGATGATACACGCGGTCACCGGCGAGCTGACGTTTCAACGTTATGGCAAGGACGATACCGAAGTTATCTACGCCGTGCTGCGTAGTGAATTGAGCATGGCGTTAATGAACGAAGCCGAGAAACATCCAAACGTCAAGATTCATTTCAACGAGCGCTGCACCGGGATGGATTTTAAAACCGGCGAAATCGAATTGCAAGACGACGACATCATCGGGCATGCGCGAAAAGTTCAAACCGAAGTCGTGATCGGCACCGACGGTTCGGCCTCGGCGATTCGGATGGACATGCTCAAAGCCGGGCGCTTCAATTTTTCGCAAGAGTATTTGGAGCACGGTTACAAAGAGTTGACGATTCCGGCGGGCGCGAACGGCGAATATAAAATTGAAAAAAATGCGCTGCACATATGGCCGCGCAAAACCTATATGCTCATCGCGCTGCCGAATATCGACGGCGGCTTTGCCTGCATTTTTTTCTTTCCATTTGCAGGCGGCCCGAGCTTTGCGAGTCTTGACAGCGAAGAGAAGGTTTCAGATTTTTTCAAAACCCAGTTCCCCGACGTTGTGTCGTTGATGCCCAATTTGCTGGAGAATTATTTTTCCAACCCCACCGGCGCGATGGTCACGATCAAATGCGCGCCGTGGCACATCGCCGACAAAGCCTTGTTGCTCGGCGACGCGGCACATGCGATCGTCCCGTTCTTCGGACAGGGCGTAAATTGCGCCTTTGAAAGCTGCGCGTATCTGGCCGCGTGCATTGACAAATTTGGCGACGATTGGTCAAAGGTCTTTGTCGAATTTGAAAATTTACGCAAAGTGAATACTGATGCGATTGCCGAGCTGGCTTTGGAAAATTTTGTCGAGATGCGCGATCACGTTGCCGATCCCAGATTTCTTTTCAGGAAAAAAGTCGAGCAGGCTTTGCAGCAAAAATATCCCGCGATTTTTGTGCCAAAATATTCGATGGTCACGTTTCATCGGCTGCCGTATTCCGTTGCACTATCGCGCGGCAAGATTCAGGATCGGATTCTGGCGGAATTGTGCGGGTCGATTGACCGCATTGAAGATTTGAGTTGGGAAAAAGCTGAGGCGATGATAAAAAATGAATTGATGCCGCTGAGTAGTTTGAATAAATAAACCGGAGTGCAAACTTTAGTTTGCCATATCATGTTTGAGCATGACAGTGCAAACTAAAGTTTGCACTCCAATTTTCACACGGAGGTGTAAAATAAACCAACCCAAAAAATGCTTGCTCCCCGAAGCCGACCTGCCCAAAGCGTGGTAACTACATACCAGACTGATTTGCCGCAGCCGTTGCCGCCGGTGATTCATCCTGCATTGCAGAAGGGCATTTTTCTTTACTTTTGCAAATCCGAATGAATCCACGGGGCGTACGTTTGATAAAAAACAAAATGTAATGGTCGGGGATGAAATTTTTCTGATGCCGCTAATTCGTGATGATCAACTCGACCACTTCGCCCTGGCGTACGCTGATCTCCTGGCTGATGGGCGTGTCGGTTCCGCCGATGGGATCGGCAAGGAAACGCACTAAACCCGAGCCGATAATGAGGCCTTCCGGAATGGTGAAAACCTGCGTGCTGTTGCCGGTAACCGTGCCAATGCGAATGCGCTCGGCGCCGCGCAGAATATAAATTTTCATGTCGAGAAAATTCCGGTTTTCGACGCGCACGGCGGTTTTAAAGTCCTCCTGATTTCCCGCCTGCCGGGTTGTTGCGCATGCGCAAAGCAAAAGCATGCTGATGAGAATGGAGGTGGAAAGACGCATAAATTTTCTCCTTTCAATAAGTGGCGCATCATTTATGATGCGACTAACGTTGTAATTCGAACTGCGCGACTTAAAAGTCGCGCCACATTAACGAAAGATCATGACCGTGTCATTGTTGCGCGCCGCCATGATCAAGGTTTTGCCGGCAGCGGTTTGCACCGCTTTGATTTGCCGAATTTCTCCGGCAACCACGAAGCCGCTGTTTTGCAAACTGACGGACGTGAATGTTCCCGCGCCATTGCCGAGAAGCAAACAGCCATAACCGGCGTCATATCTTCCCTGCTCCGGCGGTGCGCCGTAGAAATTGCCGCCCAGCAGCAGATCTTTATTTCCATCCCGATTAAAGTCGCCAAGCAGTATCGCATAGATCGGCGCGAACTGCGCCTCGACCGGCAGCGGCGTTTGGCGGAATGTTTCATCGCCCTGGTTGAGTAACAGCAGCGAAGCAAATTCCGTCGCCGTGCCGAACGGAATATGCGGACTGTATGGCGTCGCGCGCCTCACTGCTGAAAATCCACGGTAGTGCAGATCGGCGGCCAGCGGTTCGAGGGGAGTGATTCGCAACGGCGCGCCGGCTACGTTGGTGGCATAAAAAATATAATCACAGTAAATTTGCATGTTGGTGCGAATCCGAAGACGATAATCGTTCTCGAATTGGCAAAGGCATAGCCCATTTCTTTTCCCATAATTCCCAGCGGCATTCCGAGCGCGCTGGTCCACAGCACGTCGGTGACAAACTCGTAGCGTTCGCCATTCCAGGCATAAAGCCATGGACAGGAACCCTTCAGAATCTGGCTTTCCACAATCGTTTGATTTCTTTCGGGATTCAGCCAATTTTGCGCCACGCCATTGCTCCAAACCACGCGAACCAATTCGGCGCGTTCGCGACTGCCGAGGCCGAAGTGGGCAATCGGTTCATTCATCAGGCGCACTTGATTCAAGTCGCCGGCTTTCACCTCAACTTTGGAGCCGATGCCGAAATAATTATTCTTGCCGCTGCCGGTGCGCAACCCAGCCAACCGCACCACGAGATAGTTATTCATATCGCCGCCATCATTGCGCAGCAGTTGGAGGTTATCACGCGCGCCGGCCAGGAAAATATCCATGTCACCATCATTGTCGTAGTCCGTCACTTCCACCTGGCGACCGCCTTCCGGAAGCGGCGGCAACAATGACGACGCCTCCCAATATTTTCCTTCGCCATCATTATAAAACAACCGCACCGCGCCCGGCTTTGCGAGCGAATCCATGGCGGCACCGGCGATCAACAGATCCAGAAAACCGTCATTATCGGCATCAAAAAAAGCGGCGTCAAGGCCGGCCATTCTTCGGCTACTTGCAAAAGCACTGTCTGACCGAGTATCCTTTTCAAAAACCCCGCCGCGATTGCGAAATAATGAAGGCGGCTTGCCGGTCAAATCCGTCACCAGGAAATCCAAATTGCCGTCGTTATTATAATCACCCACGGCGATCGCGCCGGAGCCGCCGGCAGTTGCCAAGCCGGTGTGCTCGGTAATATCTCGGAAATAGCCCTGCCGTAAATTATCGTAATACCGAGTACTGCCGTTTTGATTGATCATAAAAATATCCATATCGCCATCATCGTTAAAATCTCCGAACCCCACCGCACGGCTCATCCCTTTCTCGCCGCTGAGGCCCGCTTCTGCCGCCATCTCAACAAATGTTCCATCGGAATTATTGCGATAGAAAAGATTCTGCGCGCCAGCAGCGATCAAGAGGTCCAAATCGCCGTCATGATCCAGATCGGCAAATACCGTCTGTCCCGTGGCGTTCGTCCTGATTCCGCTCGCGGCGGTGACCTCACGAAAGAGGCCCGCTCCGGTGTTGCGGTATAATTTATTCGCGCGGGCATTGGTGATGAATAAATCGAGAAAACCATCATTGTCATAATCGGCAAAGCGCGCGGAAAAATCTCTGCCGGCATGTGCGAGGCCGGCCTGGGCTGCCATGTCGGCGAAGACGCCATGATCGTTGGCAAACAAATATTGCCGGCTGTTTTTTTCTTTCTCGAGATAAGCCGCCACATTGCCCGGCAGCGCATTCACGACCGGGGTCAGGTTCTCTTCCGCTTTTTTCTGAGCTTCCGGAGCTGGCGTATTCAGATAATATTGCGCCAACTGATACAACGTTCGCACATGGGGGGAATTTTTTTTGAGTGAAATTTCCAGCGCGCGGAGCGCCTCGCGTTCGCGGCCGGCTGCTTCATACGCCTTTGCCAGCAGGAGAGCAATATCCGGATGATCCGGCGCCTGTTTCACGGCTTCCTGCAGCCATTTTTCGGCTGATTCGATTTGCCCCATGCGCAAATATGTCAGGCCCGGGTTGGCGTATCCCAGAGGTTCACGCGGCGCCAACTCAATTAGGGTTTGAAATTCCGCCGCCTCACGAGGCTTATTCTCCTCGAGATACGCCAATCCAAGATTACGATGAATGATCATTTGCCTCGCGGTCGCGCATTGGCGTCAACCTAAGAAAGTTGTTGCAAAAATGGTTTTTTATGTTATGTTAACTCTCCGACACACAAACTGACTATTTACCTTGGACACCTTCGGAGAGTTAAACCATGTTAACACTAAAACAGGCTGACAGATTAGCCGTTCAATTTAAGGAAAAACTACAAAATCTTTCACCTGACAAGCTGGCACGACAGAGTCGTTTTGTTCGGCGGACGCCACGCAAAATAACGCCCATCAATTTTTTGATCGGCTTTTTTATCACGGTCTTAACGGGCGCGAATGCGTTGAGCGCCCTCGCGGCCACCATCGGACTTTTGTGTGGCTGCAAGATCTCCAAACAAGCCATTGATAAACGCCTTCAAGCGTCGGCATTAAAATTTCTTGAACTGGTGTTGGCCGCCGCACTGGCATCCACCGCGAAGGTGCAACGCCAACCCGCGTATTCTCAAGCGCTTAAACCCTTCAAGCGGGTTTTGGTGCAAGACAGTACGAATATCGCCCTCGATCCGAAATTGGCCGAACATTTTCCAGGCAGTCGCAATCAGACATCCAAGAAACGCGCCATGTTGAAAATCCAAACGGTGATTGATCTGATCGCCGAGCAGTTTTGCCATTTTGAATTGACCGCTTTTATCAAAAATGATCAAAAAGCCTCGCCGATGATTTTGCAAATCCTCAACGCCGGTGATTTAATTATCCGCGACCTTGGCTATTTTGCGCATTTAGAGTTGCTCGGTTGGGAGATTTTTATCACCAATGTTGAGCGTGATGTTTTTACGGCGGAACGAATCGCGGAAATTTATGCTCTGCGTTGGCGCATCGAAATTGTGTTCAAATCCTGGAAAAGCCATTTCAGCCTGACCCACGTTCCGCGGGCGTCGGCAATTCGTGTACAATCATATATTTATGCGATGCTCATTTTTGTCGCGATGTTTCAGACCTATATGTATGTGCAAATGTATCAAACGCATTATCAAAAAAATTCACAACAGTTAAGTTTACTCAAACTCGCACGCTTTTTCAAAGAACACATCTGGGCGCTCATTCTCTTCTTTCAAACCCCGGAGGAATTAACGCCGCAGAAGTTGCTCGAGCAAATTGTTTATCACTGCGTGTACGAAACGCGAACCGATCGCCGAAACTATACCGAAAAAGTCGCCGCCTTAAGTTGACGCCAATGCGCTTTGCGGGACGAGATCGTGAAGATCGCGCGTAAACGTTTGAAACATGCGCACGGATTTCTCCTCGCGACCTTCTGGGACGCAAACCCAGATTTCGGCTGAACCAATATCGATGCCGGCGGCATTGAGGGTGATTTGTTTCAAGTTTTCCATTTTGGGGATGGTTCGCACCGATTTTTTAGACTTTCTTTTCATGCCCCTTTTCAGGATCGTACGAACCGATTTTTTCGACTCTCTTTGCACGACCATGATGCCACTCCTTGTTTCAGGTGAGTTCATTGAACGGTGAATAAAATGGTTCAGACCCGATTGCTTCCAATTAAAGAAGTAAACTTCTAAACGGGGTTCCCGAAATTCGGGACCACTAATGAAAGAATCATCTGCAACCGGAACCATGCTGACCGACGGGCTTAAAAGAGCACCAAGTAAAAGACGGTCTTGATTGTCTGAACCTTTATAAAATAGCTCGAACTCGGAGTAGAATCAAGTTTCTTGTAGAAAGAACTTTGTCAAAAGTGTAATGCTGACCGGTCACTAAACGATAATTCCCAACTAATTCAAGTGACCGGGCAGTTTTGCCCACCAACAACTGAGGGATTACTCCGCAGGCAAAAATTCTCTTGCAGTTGTCAATACCGATAGGTAAATTTGGTCAACAAAATTTGCAATTTATTAGTTTTTAAGCCTGATTATATGCTCAGAAGGTTGCCTTATGGTTGCCAATTTTACTTCCGTCGTTCTTGAGAATGGTTTGCTGCCGATTGCGCCAGCGGTGCAAAAAAGGCTTGATCTTAACCCTGGGGATCAAGTGCGCATCAACATCAAGGTACTTGGCCGTCTTGATAAACCCCAAACTTCCACAGCGCGCTATGATGAATTGCTGGCGGAAAAAGAGGGGCGCATTTTAACTCCAAAAGAGCGGGCTGAATTGATAACACTTGCTGATGCGGAGTTCGATGCCGCTATCGCTCGCGCAAAAAAGCTCGTGCAAAAAAGCAATCCGGAATTGTTTGATGACCGAGGCCAATTGAAAAAAAGAAAAGCGCTGGCATCCTTGCGCTCTTCGACGAAAAAAAGGATTTCACGGCTGTGAGCTTGTACGATCTGGTAGCTGCAAGAGCAGGCTATCGTTGTGAATATTGTCATGCTCCTGAAGTTCTGTTCAACCATCGTTTCCCCGTCGATCATATTATCCCCGCGTTTTTGACGGCAGTGACGACGTTGATAATCTTGCTCTCGCCTGCCATTCCTGCAACGGCCGCAAATATCAAAAAAAGAAATATTCGCTCACCGAAGCCGGTGAGCGATATTTATCGGCTGTGGCGGTCGACGCCGCTCATTCGCGCGCATCAGTTGGAGAAAGCGCTGGATACGCCGGCGCATATTTATTACAAAAATGTCAGCGCTGAACCGTGTGAAGTGGTTGATCACGTTGATAATGGAATTTTAAAAAGGCCGATCTGCTGATCAAGCAGGAATTGAGTGACTTGCACATTTATTGAGGAGAACGAAATGTCAACATTCATGATGGTATCGGGAATTTGCATTTGGGGGCTGATGGCGAGTGTTTTTCGATTTGCAACCAAAGACGCTGCAGAACAATCGCAGGAAACCACGATGGCTCCGGAGAAGCGGCTGAAGGAATTGGGCATCGAGCTGCAAACTCCCGCCGCGCCGATTGCAAACTTTGTGCGCGCGGTCAGAATCGGGAATCTGGTTTTTCTCAGCGGACATGGGCCGAGAAAAAGCGACGGCAGTTATATCACCGGAAAAGTTGGCCGCGAGGTGAGCATCGAGCAGGGCCGGGAAGCTGCGCGGTTGACCGCCATTAATTTGCTCGCGTCGCTGAAGGCGGAGATCGGCGACCTCAATCAAGTGAAGCGAGTCGTCAAAGTGCTCGGCATGGTCAATGCGGATGAGTCATTTACCGAGCATCCGCAGGTGATGAACGGCTTTTCCGATTTCATCGTGTCGGTTTTCGGCGAGCGCGGCAAGCACGCGCGTTCTGCCGTCGGAATGGCTTCATTGCCATCCGGCATAGCGGTGGAAATTGAAATGATCGTCGAAGTCAAAGCGCCATGAGGAAATAATGTTCTCTTTGTTTTATTCTCCTCAAAATTGCGACGATGTTGACTCCACGCCGAATCCCAATTGGGTGTCAATGGTCAACGCTGCGTGGTTCGGTGCATACGGCCACGGCGAAGGCATGCATCTGCTCGGCTATCCGGCGGAGATCGATTGGAATCAAATCGAAGCGGATTTCCAAAAGTGCCGCGAAAATTTTGTGCAAGTCGTTCGCGCGTTTATTTTTGAAAATCTCGACGGCTGCAGCAAAATCGGTTCGGTGTGGGATGTTAGCTCCGAAGCGCTTATCAATCTTGAGCGTTTGAAACAACTTCTCATTAAATATCAACTCCGGCTCGCGGCGGTTTTGTTTGAATTTAAAAATGACGAGGCGCAACTGCATTTGCCGGATTTTCTCAACGTCACGCCAATGCGTATGGTGATTGATACTTTTATTCGCCAGATGCGCGACGTCTTGTGGTCGATTGATCTGCACAATGAAAGCGATTATTTGCATCTCGTTCGCAAAATTTCTCTCGAAAAACTTAATCAGGTTATTGGCGACTATCGCTCGGTGATCAAAGTCATCGCACCGGATTTGCCTTACACTTGCTCGACCGGCTGGAAGGGCGGCTACTGGGCGCGCCGCGGTGAAATCGGCGTCGCGCATTTGGATTTTATCGAGGTTCATCATTACACCCACAATCACGACGAGCCGTGGGAAATGAAAAATCCCATGGGTCTCTGCGGATTGGAAAAATTAGATAGATCTATTTTGCTTGGCGAATTCAAAACCGATGATTTTTCCAAATACGTAGCGCAATGTCGCGCGCGTGGTTTTCTCGGCGCGGCGCCGTGGTCGATCCATCATGACTTTCCGATTTCGGAGGCGATCTGGCAATTGATTCGGGAGAGTCGGGTTGAGGCGATCACATAAAAAACAAAACGCACACAAAACATACGCAAAGTTGATAGAAACTAACGCACACAAACTTTGATTAAAATGCTAAAAGTTTTTGCCGTACTGAAAGTTGCTTTTAACACGGAGAAAACGGAGCAAACAGGGAGAATAATGCTCGAAAAACTTTCTTTTACTTTGTAATCTCTGTTTGCTCTGTTTTCTCTGTGTTGAAAATTTTTGTTATTCTTGCAAACATTCAACTTGTAATAGACCTAAACGCCTGTGCTTCATCAAATTGCTTTGGCTCTCCAGAATCTCGCCGAATATTGCTACTCATATTGATGGTGACCGAAAAATTGCAAATCCGAAAAAGTATTTTCAAATCACCTTGCAATCACGCCGGTCAAAAATTTTAAGGAAGCGCTTATGTCGCTCATCATGAATAATGTCACACTCGCCGTCGGGCTCGGCCTGTTGCTGATTCTGATTTTGCCCTCGTTCCGCTCGATTGGGCCGACCGAAGTCGGGTTGGTGACGAAACGTTTCGGCTTCAAAAAACTTTCCGAAGACAACCCAATTGCGTTTAACGGCGAGGCCGGTTTCCAGGCGGAGTTGTTGATGCCGGGCCTGCGCTGGAAGTTTTGGATTCTGTACGGCGTCAAAAAATTTCCGTGGGTGCAGGTGCCCGCCGGCGAAATCGGCGTCGTCATCGCGCAAGTCGGCCAACCGCCGCCGATCGGCGCGAAGTCCGCGGTTTTCAAAAAAGAGTTCGGCAACTTTACCGCGCTCAATTTGTTCATGGAAAAGGGCGGGCAAAAAGGCGTGCAACGTCCCGCGCTCCCGCCGGGCAGCTTGGTGCCGATTCATCCCGTCGCTTTTCTCGTGATCACGAAAGGCGAAGTTTACGGCTTGCCGATTTCGCCGGAACTCAATATCATGGCGGAGAAACGCGGCAAGCTGACGCCGGATGTTTTCGGCCTGAAGCCGGAGCAGCTCATGCTCGTTCGCATCGAGCCGCAGATCGGCGAAAAAGGCGTGATCGATATGGTCGGCGTCATCACCACGTATGAGGGTGATCCGTTGCCCTCCGGCGATATTGCCGGCCGTCTCGGCGGTTTTGCCGATGTTAATGCGATGGAAAAAACCGGCGCACCGGACGCGGAGATTATCGAGAAGCTTTTGGGCAGCAAAAATGATTTGCACAACAACTACCAGGACTTTCAGGCCTTTCTCGATAACGGCGGCAAAATCGGTTTGCAGCATGATTTGATATTGTACGGCGCTTATGCATTGAATCCGTTTTTGGTCAAAGTCGATCTCACGCCCATGATCATCGTCAAGCAGGGCGAAGTCGCGGTGATCAAAGCGTATGTCGGACTTGCAACGCAGGATACCTCCGGCGTGGAATTTAAGTTTGGCTCGCTGGTGCGGCCGGGTCGGCGCGGCATCTGGCAGGAACCTTTGCGCACGGGAAAGTATCCGATCAACCCGCGTTGTTATGAAGCCGAGCTTGTTCCCACGGCGATTTTAACCTTGAACTGGGCGGAAGCGGTGTCGCAAGCGCACAATCTCGATGCCCAGCTTCGCCAGATCGTGGCGAAGAGCAGTGAAGGTTTTGTGTTTGAAATTGATTTGCAAGTGCAAATTCACGTGGCCGACACGAAAGCGCCGCGCGTGATCTCGATGGTGGGCACGATGCACAATCTGGTCAACGAAGTTTTGCAGGCGGCGGTCGGCAACCATTTCCGCGACAAGCTGCAGAGCATGCCGGCGATCAGATTTATCGAGACGCGGCAAAAAGTGCAGGAAGAAGCGCTCGCACATATCCGTGAGCAAATCGAGCTTTATCAAATCGAGACGCGCGGCGTTTATATCCAGGACGTCATTCTGCCGGCGGAGCTGGTGCGCGTGTTGACCGAGCGTGAAATCGCCAACCAGGAGATTGAAACGTTCAAGAAACAGCGTGCGGCGGAAGATGAGCGTGTCGCGATGGAGCATGCGAAAGGCACGGCGGACATGCAGGCTGAGCTGGCCAAATCGAAAGTCGGCGTCGACATCAAGAGCAACAACGCCAATGCGCGCAAAGCTGAGGCCGAGGGTGAAGCGGCGTATATTCGCGAAACCGGCGCGGCCAAAGGCGCGGAAGTCGAAGCGGTGGGTCTGGCGCGCGCGAAAGGTTTTGAAGAGCAGGTCAAAGCGCTCGGCGCGAACGCCACGGCGCTGGTCAATATCATCGGCCAGTTGGCGGACGGTCGGGTCAAATTCGTTCCCGAAGTGCTGGTGACTGGCGGCAACGGCGGCGCGGTCGAAGGTTTGGCCGGATCGCTGATGCGTTTTTTAAATATGAATCCGAAAACGCCGGAAGTGAAATCGGATAAGCCTGCGACAAACAGCTAACCCGCATGTAGAAATCTTAATGCAAGATGATTAGGGCAAAATAATTGCTTTTGAATTATTTTGCCCTAAATTATTTTAGCGCGCACATGGCAGAACGTTGGGCATGTCGGACAAGTGCAAAATCCGATCATGGTCGTGCACGGAAAAGACGGCGAGTCGCGGGCATTTTACATGCAGATTTGCGAACACGTGCAGCGCGGCCTGGAATCGAAAGCGTACGATCGCGGGCGTTTTTCGGTGGAGTGCGAGGTCGGTGTTTATAATTTTCAAACTTTGATCAAAGCCGCGTATCGTCAGGCGCTGCGCGAGGCAAGGCCTCACTGACTGGGGGAGAGTTTACTTCGAAGCAAGTCACTGACCGGTCACTTTTTGTGCGTAAAATTTTGTCATTTCCACAACTTTAAGTGACCGGCCAGTCTCGAATTCTAACTTTTCAAATGCGCTCTGAGGCATTACTGCGCGAATGGAAGGAAAAATAAATGGACACACTGGCTTTGTTGGGTTCCACCTTTGGGCTCGGTTTACTCTCCGGTATACGGCTCTATTCGACAGTTTTGGCCGTCGGGCTGGGCGTGCGTTTCGGCCTGATCAATCTGCATCCGGCTCTGTCTCATCTCAATGTTCTCACCCATCCGGCGATTTTGACCGTCGCCGCGATCATTTTTCTCGTCGAATTTTTCGCCGATAAAATCCCGTGGGTCGACAGCCTCTGGGACAGTGTTCACACTTTCATCCGGCCGCTCGGCGCGGCGCTGATCGGCGCAACGGCCATCGGCGAGGTTGATCCAATCGTGAAAACCGCGGTCGCGCTGCTTTGCGGCGGCGTCGCGTTGTCCAGCCATTCCGTGAAAGCCGGAACGCGCGTGCTGGTGAATCACAGTCCCGAGCCATTTTCGAATATCGGGTTGAGTCTCGTTGAAGATGCCGTTGTCGTCGGCGGAACGTGGCTGTCGCTGGCGCATCCGGTTTTCATGTTTTCGGTCGTCGTGGTTTTTCTTATTTTGTTTATTTTTATTTCTCCAGAAATTTTCCGGTTGTTGCGCCTCGAGATCAACGGCTTCTTTGGTTTACTGGAAAAGTTTTTCTCGCCAGCGTCGGACGTTTCGGATTCGGCGTTGATCGAGGCGCTGCCGGAAAAGTATCAACGCTACTGGACCAAAAAAGCCTTGCCGAAAAATTTACATTGCCGAGTTGCCTGTTTTGCCGGAAAAGGTGTGAAAGGCCTGCGTTATTCGATGGGATATTTTTGCCTTGCCGAGCATGAAGCGTTTTTCCTCACGCGCCGATCGTTTCGGTTTCGAATTTATCAGATTGATTTGCAAGCCGTCACCGAGTTTTATTTTAAATCGAAGCTGCTCTTTGATCAGCTTATTTTACAGAGCGCCCAAACACAGCAACACTTTTATTTTTTCAAAGACAGCTCAAATCGCGGTGCAAGCGTTTTTAAAAACCTTAAACAAATCACAAAAACCGCTTAAGCTTTTGTAGTCCCCGCCTTTTGCGGGTGGCTGTCGAAGCCGGAAAATTCGTGATGAAAAATCGCCCCACAAGGGGACGGGACTAAGAACCTGCACTTATTTGAAAAACGCCATAGCTTGACAATGTTAACTTGTCTTGAAATGCCATCCCGACCGAAGGGAGGAATCTTTTGGAAGCAGATTTCTCGTCCCGTGTGCGGGACTCGAAATGACAAACTTTAACTTAACATTGTCAAGATAGAATAACCGGGAGAACAGCCACACTATGCCGGAAAAGACTAAAACACCCGAGTTACGGAGAGAATTAACTTTGCTTGATTCCACCATGATCAATGTCGGCACGATGATCGCGTCGGCGATTTTTATCGTGCCCGCGACGATTGCGATGCACGCGCAGGGTTCGGCATTGACCGTTATTGTTTGGATTGTGGGAGGAATGGTGAGTTTAATGGGGGCATTGGCGATTGCCGAATTGGGCGCGGCGATGCCGGAAGCGGGCGGGCAGTTTATATATTTGCGCGAAGCCTACGGGCCGGTGTGGGGATTCCTTTACGGCTGGGGCGCGTTTATGGTCATCAACACCGCGTCAATTGCGGCGATTGCCGTGGCCTTCGCGCAGTATCTCGGTTATTTCTTCCCGTTGAATAATACCGAGATTAAAATCGTCGCCATGCTGTCGACCGTTCTGCTCACGACGATTAATTGCTTCGGACTCAAGCTCGGAGCGTGGACGCAAAACGTGTTTACTTTTTTAAAAATGGCGGCGCTGGCCGGAATCATCGTGCTGAGTTTTGTTTTAAAAGGCGGCGCGGTTGAAAATTTCACGCCACTTTTTCCCGCGCAATCTTTTTCGAGCTTGCTCGGCCCGCTCGGCCTGGCGATGGTCGCGGCGTTGTGGGCATACGACGGCTGGATCGAGATTACGTATGTCGGCAGCGAAGTTAAAAATCCGCAGCGCAATTTGCCGCTTTCGATTATCTTTTCAACAGTAATTGTTATTGCGCTTTACGTTTTAATCAGTATCGCCTGTGTTTATGTGTTATCGGTCGGAACGATGGCGCAGGCGAAGCTGGTGGCGTCGGATGTCGCCACGACGATTATGGGAACGACCGGCGCGGCGCTCGTGACGATTGCGATTCTCATTTCAACGCTGGGTTCGAACAACGGCATCGTTTTTACGGCGGCGCGCATTCCTTACGCAATGGCGAAAGAGAAACTGTTCTTCCAATCCATGGGGAAAGTGAATGCGAAATATCATGTGCCGTTGGTCGCGTTGATCGTGCAGGGCGTGTGGGCCTGCATTTTGACCGCTTCCGGCTCTTATGATCAATTGTATACTTACGTCGTTTTTGTTTCGTGGCTGTTTTATGCGATGTCATGCGGCGCCGTCATTATTTTGCGCCGTAAAGCGCCACAGATGCCGCGGCCCTACAAAACGTGGGGCTATCCGGTAGTGCCCGTCATTTTTATTCTCTTCGCGATTTGGCTGGTGATCAATACCATCGTTGAAGCGCCGCGAGACGCTGCGATTGGCGCAGGCATTATGCTGTCGGGCCTGCCGATTTATTTTTACTGGCAGCGTAAACAGAAATAATTTCCTGTGATTTTACAAAAACTTCTTAAATTAGAAAGGCCGTGAAAAACACCTCACTTTCTTATGACGATATAATTATTGCGCTTTTTTTTAGAATGCTTGAAGCCTATGAGCGGGTTTAGATAGATGTCATTTCGGAGGAATCTTTTTAATATCAAGCACAGTGCTGGTGCGGAAAAGGATTCCTCCTGAATGACATTTACTTGGAAGCAACAGCGCCAGTATGTCGAATATCGCGCCGAAACATCGGCCACGGCGTTGCGCCGAGTTTGCCGAGGTTGCAAATGCGATGCACGCCGTTGTCGGCGCCGATAACGATGTCGGTTTGCGCGTCGCCGTCGAGATCGCCGATCCATGCCGAGGTGGAAATTTTGTTGCCGCAATCAATGGGAAATTTTGGCGCGGGGGTTCCATCCGAATAAAAGGCATAAAGGAAATTGTCCATTGAGCCGATGACGACGACGAGACGACCATCTCCGTAAATATCGGCGACAGATGGGGAAGAACGAACTTCATCGTTGGTTTTCACCGGCCATCCCAATAAATTATCTCCCACCGAACTCCACGCGTAAACATAGCCGTCCGCTGCGCCGACGATGATATCCAACATACCATTTCCATCAATATCCACAACGGTTGGAGATGACTCAATTCGATTTCCCGCGAGGCGCGGAAAGCCGGGAAGCTCGCTGCCGTCGCGCGTGAAAACGTGGAGGAGACCGGCGTCGTCGCCGACGGTGATTTCAACGCGGCCGTCGTCGTCGAGATCGGCGAGGGCGGGCGAGGTGTTGGAATCCATTTTGAGATTGATGGGAAAATTCGCGTAGGTCGCGCCATTGAGATGCAACGCGTAAAGATGGCCGCGGCTGGTTTCGCCGGGAATCAATGTCGTGATGGCGAGGAGATCGTCATGCCACGCCGCGGTGGCTTCGGTCCAACCTCGGATGGGCTGCGGCCAGCCGGGAGCGAAATTGCCGTGACGATCAACGACGTACATTTTTTCGAGGCCGCCGATGGCGATGAGCGAATCGGCGATGATGGTGGGCGAGGACCAGATGAGACCGCCGAGTTCGACGGGAAAATTTTTAACGGGCATCGGTGCGGCGGCCAATGAATCAAGCTGCCAGCCGATCAGTTTGCCGCTCTCGCTGCCGACGAAAAGCTCGGGATGATTGTCGCCGTCCACATCCCATGCAACAGCGGAAGAGTAGAAACCGCGTCCATTCTGGCCGGGCTTCTGCTCGAGTTGCGGCCAACTCGAGATGACGCGCAGCGAGTCGTCAAGAATATAAAAATCGCCGTTGAAGGAGCTGAGGGCAATTTCGAGCTTGCCGTCGCGGTTGAGATCGACGACGAGCGGCGAGGCGGAGATTGGCCTCGAAGTGGGATAGAAAAGATGGTTCGCGGGAAAGCGGGTGCGCTCGCAACTGTATAGCGACAACATGAGGAGCAACTCGAACGGTAATCGAGTTCTCTTGTGCAAGAGATGAGGGCGCAACTTTTTCAGGAGAACGGCAATGTCATTCTGGAAGCCTGCCCTGCCAAAGGCTCTAGGCAGGCCAGGGAATCTTTTTTCTCGCGAGCACTCATCTTGACTTGAAAAAAGATTCCCACGGAATGACAGCAGGGGGCGTAGCACTGAAAAAAAAGTATTAATCGCCATGAAGACTCGCAATGATTGTTCTCACTTTTGAATAAAAAGCTCGATAATCCCCGGTTTAATCACTTTTCCCATAACATTTCGAGGCAGCTCATCAACAATCAATATTTGCGTTGGTATTTTATAAGTCGCCAATCGCTCTTTTGTCCAGTTTCTTAGTGAGTCGAGTGTCACTGTGTTTGTCGATCTGGTGATGAGCGCGGCACAAACGCGTTCGCCCCAGTCACGATCTTCGATGCCGACGACGGCGCATTCTTCGATGTCGGGATGCATACGTAGAACTTCTTCAATTTCCAATGCCGAAACTTTGTAGCCGCTGGTTTTAATGATGTCAATGTTACGGCGTCCGAGAATACGATATGAATTATTTTGTACCACGGCAACATCGCCGGTGCGGAACCAGCCGTTGTGAAAAGCCTGCCGAGTCGCTTCCGGTTTGCGCCAGTATTCTAAAAAGACACTCGGGCCTTTAACGAGAATCTCGCCGGGTGTTCCTGTTTCAACATCATTCCCGTTTTCATCGACGAGACGAACTTCGACACCGGGCAGCGGTGTGCCGACACTGCCAGGAACTCGCTCACCATGCAATGGGTTGGAAAGCGCCATGCCGATTTCGGTCATGCCGTAACGCTCCAGCAAAACGTGCTGCGTAATTTCTTGCCATTTTTCTAAAACGCGAACCGGGAGCGCAGCGGAACCGGAAATCATCAGGCGCATTTTTGAACAAGCGGCGGACAGGGCTTTTTGTTGTTGCGGCGAGGCCTGTTCCCACGCTTCGATGAGCTTGATGTAAATCGTCGGAACGGCCATGAATAACGCGACGTCGCCGGAGAGAAAGCACGACCAGACTTTTGCAGCATCAAACCTCGGCAGGATTTCACACTTCGCGTCGGCCCACAATGCGCAGGCCAACGCGTTGATGATGCCGTGAATATGATGCAATGGCAACACGTGCAAGATGTGATCATTGGCCGTCCATTCCCATGCGTCGACCAACGTTTTGATTTGTGCCTCGATATTTTTATGCGTTGAGACGACGCCTTTCGGCTTGCTGGTGGTGCCGCCGGCGCGCCAGATGCCCCATTGCGTGGCGACGTATTGAAAGCCGGGCGGAATTAAAAAGGCGACGCGCGTTTCGCGCAGATCATTTGCGCCGTCGAGTAAACATGAGGCAATTTTTGCGGAGGCATCAAGTAGCTGGCGATAGGTGAATATGCTTTCGGTGGCGATGACGGCAGTGCGGTCTTGATGCTGTTCGGCTCGATTCACCAGTTGCATAGATGAAAAGGCTTCGCGCATGTTACTTGCCTGTTTGGGTGCGATTGGCGTACTCGATACACGCCTTCACCTGCTCTTCGCTCAAATCAGGATAATATTCGCCGATGATTTCACGTATCGAAACACCGGCGTTGACGAGCTGCATCACATCGGCAACGGCGATCCTTGTTCCATCAAGACGCGGCTTGCCGAAACGAATGTTTGGGTGAGTCGAGATCATTTGCTGAGACATATCCATTTCCTTATTATAGCGATAAAATCAATTTGCCTTACCAGTGGCTGTCATTCCGGAGGAATCTTTTTTCCGAACAAGCCCCGTGCTAAATGTGAAAAAAGATCCCGCTGCGGCGGGATGACATGAAACGGTTACCTCAATCTGTCACCACCAACCCGCGCTTAAACTGCGTCTCAAACAAGAACGCATAAAATCCTCCTTGCGCTAACAATTCCTCGTGCCGGCCTTGTTCGATGATAAGGCCTTTGTCAAAAACCAATATCCAATCCGATTCAATGACGGTGGAGAGGCGATGCGCGATGATGATCGAGGTGCGATTCTTTTTGAAGCGTTGCAAAGCTTCCTGAATCAGCGCTTCGGAAGCGGAGTCGAGCGAGCTGGTGGCTTCGTCGAGAATGAGAATCGGTGGGTTGCGCAAAATTTCACGGGCGATGGCGAGACGCTGTTTCTGGCCGCCGGAGAGGCGAATGCCGCGCTCGCCGATTTTGCTCTCGTAGCCGTTGGGAAATTCAACGATGAACTCGTGCGCGTTGGCCGCGGCCGCGGCTTTTTCGATGTCGCCGGGATCGGCAACATGATTGCCATACGCAATATTTTCGCGAATGGTGCGATCGAAGAGAAAAACATCCTGCGGCACCACGCCGATGAGACGGCGCAAATCATAGAGATGCATCTCCTGCACGTTTTTGCCGTTGAGCAGAATGCGTCCCGTGGCCGGCTCATAAAAACGCGGAATGAGATGCGCAAAGGTGGTTTTGCCGGCGCCGCTCGGGCCGACCAGCGCGACCTGCGCGCCCGCGGGAATCTGCGCTGAAATATTTTGCAATACCGTGACCTCCGGCATGTAATTAAAACTGACATTGTCGAAAATAATTTCACATTGCTGCGGCTTGCGGCGATCACGCCGCGTTGTCATCACTTCCGGCGTCGTGTCGAGCACTTCGTAAATGCGCTGCAGCGAATTCATCGACCGCTGTAAATTGGAATTGAGCCGCATCAGCGAGCCGGTGGCGCCGAAGAGATTCGACAGATACATGAAGAAAGCAAACAGATTGCCGAAGGTGGACTCGCCCGCCATGATGCGATAAGCGCCGACGAGGACGATGAAATACGCGCCGGCGGTGGCGGCGAGGCCGATCAGTTCATCGGAAAAAATTTCCAGCAGATCGCGGCGAAAGACGGCGCGCACGTGTTCGCTCAACGCGCCGACGTAACGGCGCCGCTCAACTTTTTCCTGCGTGGTGGCTTTGATCAGGCTGATGCCGATGATGCCTTCGTGAATCGCCGTCGAGGTTTTCGCTTCCGCTTCCTGCACGGCTTCATTGCGGCGGCGCAGCGGACGCGAGAACAGCAAATTCGCGCTGAAAAAAACGACGGTCAGGATCAAACCGGTGGCGGCGAGCGCGACGTCGAGATAAAAGAGCAGGCCGATAAAAATAATCACGCGCACGAGATTGATCACGGCGCGGAGAAACGTGTCGGCCATGACGCCGCTGAGATTTTTCAAATCGTCGCGCTGGCGGCTCATGATAT
>Ga0247727_10004054_pt1 | contig 31575 bp, 12 predicted proteins | sample WisWelCaveWW1625_FD_202498 | JGI IMG/M metagenome (GOLD analysis project Ga0247727, IMG submission 202498) | Biofilm microbial communities from Wishing Well Cave, Virginia, United States - WW16-25 | ecosystem: Environmental > Aquatic > Deep subsurface > Groundwater > Cave microbial mat | place... | reverse complement strand
GCCCAATCCTTATTAGAGCAGGCGCTGGGCGCGGAGGCGCAAGCTCAGGCCACGCTCCAGGCGACCCAGGCCCGCCGCGCCGTGGAGACGGCCGAGGCGCAGACCGCGCAGACCCAGCGGGACGTCGTGGCCGCGGAGGTGGGACAGCTCCAGCCGCGCCTCGCCGCCTGCCGGGAGGAGCGCGCCGGGGCGCTGCACGCCTGCGAAGCGGTGCGCGACGCGATGCACCTGTTGACCCAGACCGTGGCCGAGGACGCCGTGGTCCGAGCCCGGGACGTCACGGTCGCGCATGACCAGGTGGTGGCGGAGACGACCCTTGCGACGATCCAGGTCGAAGACCAAACCTTGGCGCAGACGGAAGCGCGGCAGCGGCTGGCAAGCCAGGGGGCGCAAGCCCACGTCGATGAGGTGGCTGCCCAGGGCGTGGTGCTGCAGAGGACGGAGCGAGAGGACGCGGAGCGCGAGGAGCAGCTGACCCAGCAGATCGCGACACTGCAGGCGCAGTTGGCTCAGAGGGATTCGTGGGAGCGCTGGATGTTGGCGAGCAATGAGGAGTTGGCGGCACTGGCCGGGCGGCTGCAGGAGCTAGATGAGCAGCGGGGACGTGAAGCGGAGCCGGCGCACGAGCGGGAGATTCTCGCGTGGGAGTCGGTGCGCCTTCAGGAGCTGGTGGATGGAGTGTATGCCGCGGTGGGTAGTGCGGCGCCGGAGGTCCTACGGCAGGTGCTGGGGCAGGTGCGGCAGCGGCAGGCGGCGATCGACGAGCGCGACGCGGTCCGCGCACGGCGGGCGGCGCGGGCACAGGCCTTGGTTCAAGCCCGGATCGATGCGGACCTGGCTTGGGGGGCGTTGGAGCTGGCGCAGGCGGCGTTAGCGACGATCCAGGCCCAGCGAGCCACCCTCGCGCAGGAGCAGGCCGCCGCGACCGAGCAGCGGGACGCCATGGAGGATGAACGCCAGCAGTTGGCGGCGCGCCGGCAGGCCCTGGGGGAGGAGCGGGCCGGGGCGCTGCACGCCTGCGAGGTGATGCGGGATACGATGGTGAGTTTGACTGCGACGCTGGCTGAGCTGCAGACGCCGGCCGTGCAGGCGGATGCGGCGCGTCGGCAGACGTTGGCCCAGGAACGAACCCGGGCGCTGCGCATCTGCGAGGTGGCGGCAGAGGCGATGCATCTGTTGGTGCGGACGCTGGCGGACTTGGAGATGGTCGCGCAGCAACTCGCAGCGGCGACCGACGCTCAGGCCCAGACGCGCCTTCGCCAGATCGAGCAGCGCCTGGCGCAGCTCCGCGCCGACCTGATCGCGTTCATCATGGCGCTTCCGGACATCCTGTGGCGGCGGCGGTCGGCTGCGGAGTTGCTACTAGAGGCTTTCATGGCGGCTGATCCAGTGGATTTGGCGAACCGCCATGTGCGGGAGCATTCCGAGGAGCATCCGCTGGGATTGGGGCTTTCTGAAGAGGAGGTGCGGGCGCTGGCTGCGGTGAGCGTGAAGAATGTTGGGGCGTTGGCCTCGATGAATCTGAACGATACCGAATTTCTGTTGAGATTGGGGAAACAACTGTTGTCGGATCGTCAGGCCGGTCAATTGGCTGAGACGTTAATAGAGGAGGCCGGGTTGATGCAGGATCACCGTTCGGCGATGCCTCTGCTTGCTGGCGTGATGCAGGACGTGACTGAGAACATGGCCAAGGCGCTGGACACGATAGGGATCCGCTCGCCGGCTCAACTGGCGCAGGCCTTGCCAACGGATCCTCGCCTGTTGGCGGCGTTGCAATTGGCGGCGGGGGATCAGCTTGCGCAGCGAGGGCGGCAGGCCGTCGAGGGCTACCAGACGGATGAGGCGAAGAAGCGGCGGGCGTTGTTGCGTCGTGAACGGTTGTTTAACGTGGTTCACAAGCTACGCAAAATCGCCAACACGGATGCTCGACAGCGTGCCAAGATCCTGGTGCGGTCGGCCAGGGACCTCGTGATGTCCAAGCGTCTGGAGTACGAGCAGTTTATGTACGAGGCGTCCCAGATGCAGCCGGGGACCGATGCCTTGAAACAGCAGTTGGCGGAGACGAGCCGAACGTTTCTGAGAGGATTGCTGCAGGTGGGCAGTGGGCAGAGGACGCCTGGCGCTGCCATGACCGTGCGAGTGGCGACGGGGATCGGCGCGTTGATCGGGTTGGTGGTGGCGTTCGGATGGTTGGATCTTGCGGTGGTTGAAGCGGCCGTCTCGCAGACGACGAAGCCGCTCCTTGAGGGAACGTGGTGGCTTGGAATTGTGTTGGGTGGTCTGGTGATGTTGGTCGGGGAATTCCGACGTGAGACCAGGACTCCGTCGAGCAGTGCGAATGCGGCATTGACGACGAGTTTTCTCGCGTTGGCTGGTGCGTGGTTCTTCCTGGGGCCGTTGGGCTTCGGTGGGTTGGCTGGCATGTTGATGATGTATCTGAACTATCGTCGCAGCGCGGCATCGTCAGTCTATCTGTTCCTTGGCACCGCCCTTGTTGCGTGGTGGTTCTTCGGCCTTGGGTCTGCTCCCTTCCTGCTGGTGATGGGGAGTGTCATGGGCGTGTTGGTGGTGGCGTTCGGCGCTCGCGGCGGGTATCGAGTGGGCGTATGGATCGCGGATTGGTCGACGCGGCGTGCCGAGGCGCCGTCGCGCCGCGCGTTGGGACGGCTGGATGGGCTGTCGGAGACGGAACGACGGAATCTCCACGATCTGGCTCGTCGGTCGCTGCAGCGATTGCTCCACCTTCCTCCGACGAGCACAATCGTACCGGCGCCTGTTGTCGCGTTGGTTCAGACGGGCTTGGAGGATTTGGAACGAGCCGGATTGAATGATCTTGAACAATTGGCCCGAGCGGATCTGAATGATCTGGCGGGTGTTGTGGTGGTGGACGATCACGGCGTGCGGGGACCATTGGGCCAGGCGAGGGCGCAGGCTCTCCAGACAGCGGCGTCGGCGTTGCTAGAGGAACCATTTGATCCGTTGAGCAATGAGGAGATCGCGTTGTTGGCGCGCGGCAGCGAAGTTCGTGTGCTGAGTCAACCTGTCACGGTCCGCATTACCACGGTGGTGCAGTTGTCCGAGGCTGACTCGGCCAATCCCAACCCGGCGCTCTTTGGTTTGACGCGAGAGCGGGCAGAATACTTGGTGGCTCTGGCTCAGAATGATATTGACCATAGCGTGGAGACGCCACTTTCTACGGTGATGCCACGCGGTCTCCGTGGAGAGATGGCGCTGCAGCAGATGGGGATTCAGAGCATGCAACAACTGGGGAGGATGACGCCGACTCAAGAGCAGCAGTTGGTTCAGGAGTTACTCCAGCGTCGAACTTTCTCGCATGTCCTGCGGAGTGACGTTGAGCGGTACATTCATGACTTGGTGACGCAGGGGAGGGCGTTCCAGCCAGAGGTGGGGCATATGGCCGACATCACCGACGAGGAGGCGGCGTTCCTCCGTAGCTGCGGGATCCGGACCGTGGCGGAGTTGGCGGTTGTTGGTCGCAGCTTCGGCGTCGGTGTGGTTGGCGTTAGTAGGCCACGGGCCGCAGCGTTCATTGAGGCCGCGCAACGGTATCGAGGATCACTCCAACGCATTGAGGGCATCACAGAGGACGAGATCCAGCGACTGAATGAAGCGGGGATTGACACGGTTGAGCAGATGGCTAAGCAGATCGGTGAGCTTCAGGACGGGTTGCTGACGATCGAAGGCATTGCTTCCGCGCGGGCGATCGCATTGGCGCGGGTGGCCAATCAGGTGTGGTTGACGAACCGATTGGTGAGTGATATGCGACAGAAGAATCGGACGGTCGGATATGCTGCCGATGGTAAGCGACGTGCGGTGAAGGACGTCCACCGTGTGGATGCTGCGCGGCTTGATAGCCTACCGTTGTCAGTGCAGAAGAGCGGTTTGATGGCGGTGGATAGCGGGTTGGCTGTCGGGGTTGTGTGGGGCACGGCGGTGGCGGTCGCGGCAGGCACGGCATGGTTGTTGCTCTATGTGCTCCAGTTGCAGGCCGGGTGGGTGGCACCGGTGATCTTGTTTGCATTGTTGCTCGGTTCGCATGTCGGAGCCTTCATCCTTCGACTGTGCTCGACGCCACCGTCGTACCCGATCATGATTGGTAGCGGTGGGATCATTGGTTTCATGGTTGGCGTGGGGGCGGCGTGGTTCTTGGGAGTGTCGTTCGGCGTGGCGGTGGCCGCGCTCTTGGCGCCGTTGGTTGTTGGTGTCGTCCTCGCCGCAGCGCTTGGGCGGAAGTACTTCGGCGCGATCATTGGTACGGTTTCCGGTGTGTCGTTGGCTCTTTTCTTGGGCTTCTCGTTTAGCTGGAGTGTGTTGGCGCTGTTGGTGCCCGTGGTGGGAGGGATGGTGTTGGCCGCGGGGCTAACATGGGCGCTCACGTGGATTGCACCGTTCTTCTACAGCCGCGCCGCGCGGGAGATTCTGTCGGTGCACGGAGTGCGCTGGCGGGATATTGTGTTGGCTATGCACGCCTGGTGGCAGACGGCGGGTCATTATCGGTCGGCGGGGTTGCCGATGATTCCGGGCAATCTGAAGTATCGTCCGATCGTATGGTTGTTTAGCCGCGTTCTCGGACGTCAATACTGGACGGAGCGGATGCCGGTGTATGCCTTCTGGTTTACCGCGGGGGCGCCGATTCATGCTGCATGGATTTCTGCGATGGATATTACGGAGACCGATGCTGTGAACACGATGAATTCCATGGCGGAGGACGGGATGATCGCGCTGCTGCGGCAGTTTACGGCATTCCCCGATCCGCAGCCGAACGCGTCGTCCATTCTGCGGATGGCGGCGGTGGTCGAGGCGCTGTTGCGGATGGAATTTGTCGGAAAGAGCATCAAGCGGGCGCTGCGGTTCAAGCTGGGTCTTGCGATTGAGTATGCGATGGGTGAGGGAGGAGGAATGGCTTCGTTTGATCATCCCCTCGTCCAGATGATGCGGTGGTTGCCCGGTCGTGCATGGAACGATGCGCGGGTGAATTGGGTGCCAATGGTGGATCGGTTGGACGGTGTGACGCAGGATGAGGTGAGCGCGTTGCGGGCCATCGGGGTGACGCAGATCGATCAGTTGGCGAGGATGCGACGGAAGAGTGTGGATGGAATTCCATCGGCTGATCGACTCCAGGAATTGGTGGAGTTGGCGAAGCAATATCTGTGGGCCAAGTTGCCCGGCGTGACGACAGCGGAGGCTGAAGCGCTGAGGTTGAGCGGTCTCAACACCATTGACGCGCTGGCCTCAACGACACTCACGAAAATTCCTGGCATTCGTCCGAAACGGTTCCGTGAACTGGCGTGGACAGCGAATAAGTTGTGGAATCCGGTTGGGTGGGATCGGTTCGTCAGTGTGGCCCAACGGTTGCAGAGCAGGATTCCGTTCATGCGAGCGTGGTCGTATGAACGGATCAAGTTTGTTGTGGGCTTTGGAGCCGGGTTTATGGCCTATGTGTATGCGCCGACACGTGGATGGAAAGGGTTGTTGTTCCGCGTTGCCGGGTTGATGTATCCGCTTGGCTGGTTTAAGGCGTACAAAGCGTATCTGGAGTTCCGCGAGTTGAACGACCGCCTGAATATGGAGAGTGAGAAGACTGGCGGCATCAAAGATCCGGTCTATAAGGCGCAGGCGGATTTGATTGAGCAGCAGATAGTCGGAATTGATCCGAATAATCCTGTTGTGCCATGGTTGCGTCGGGCCAGAGATGAGCGAGGTCAGCCTTTGAATTTCTTTGAACGCTATGACAACGGGCGGTGGTATCCGATTCATCTGGCCGTATTACCGACGCCCGATGGATTGGAGGTGATGGGGTTGGCGTTCGGTTCTGTGCGTCGGGGATGGAGAGCGGGACGGGAGGCTGCCGAGCGCTCTCGACAGCAGGCGGCGGATAACTATTCCGGAAGGCAGCAAGCGCAACCGCGGCAACAGCTGAGGCAGGAGTCCTTGCGACGCGCGGCAATGGGGCCGTGGGGGTCTGTGGTGGCGGGGTTGGTGGCGGCAGGCGTGGCGCTCTGGCTGGGGTACGACGTAGCGACATCGGATGTCACGTGGATCTCGGTGCTGGGCATGATCGGGACAGCGTGGCTGGCACTCCCTGCAGCACTCTTCCTCTTCTACTTCTCGATCAAGGCCCGCGCACCGAATGGCGAGGACATCATTACGGTTGATCCTACTACCCTCAAGCTTCACCTCCAGCCTGTATTTGATCAGCGTTCTTCCTTCTTCCGCTATAGCGGTCTCAATCATGATCTCTGGCATGTCGAAGGTTATACCGGTAGGCGCTTCAGCGCACAGATCCTCCGAGAGGAGGGATTGAGTGTGTGGTTGCGCGAAGGCTTCAACTGGGTCAGTGGCGAAATAATCGGGTTCTCCGCGCAGGCGCTCCGTATGTGGATTGACCTCCTCAAGGCGGTTTTGGTAGAGGCTCCGAATGCTCAGCAGGCTATGGAAGCAGCGAATGTTGAGGGAGGGGTGAATGCGGTTCGTGAGCTGATCTCGTTGCGTCGGATGACAATGTCAATTTTGCCTGGTGAAAATCGCAAGGGATTGGTGGGTTCGCTTATTTCAAGGATTATGAGTTCATTCGATAAGATGATGAAGACTGTCGGAGTATCTTCTGGGCGTGGACGCGAGATGCAGCACGTTTCCTACACGTTTGCAGTAGTTGGTGCAGTAGCGCTCATCGCAACGCTGGCAATGTTGCTACCGGTGTTGTCTGGTGCTGTGGTTGATATCTCATCGTATATACAGTCGGATATCACTGCTGCGCCGATGGTGGCGATGAGTCATCTGCACAGTAAAGATTCTGTTCACTTCCGTAAGACTGGGACGCGCAAGGGAACGTTGAAGCAGGGCGTGGCGGTTGTTGCAATGGCCGCGGCGATCGTGGTGGGGACCTCATATATCCCGCTACCTGTTGTGTTGGCTGTTGTATCGGTGCCACTGACGATCGCCAGGCTGGTACGGGGGCGATGGGATCCGTTGCCACGGCGGTTGGGAATCTGGAACGCGTCGTACCTGGCAGCGATTGGCGGTGTTGTCTACGCATTTGCATCAGGTTCCTTCGGCATGAGTGGCAGCGGGGTGTGGACGGCGCTTGGTTTCTTGGGGATTCCTGCCGCCGCTGCGACGGTAGCAGCCGCTCAGTACAAAGGTGACAAGTTCTTGAGTCAACAGCCAGGGGTTCGAAAGGTCCACCAGCATTTGATCAGCGACTACGTTCAGACGGTGGCTTATGCGGTGCTTGTACTGGCTGGTTTGGTCGCGCTCGCCCTCTACACTAATGCAGGGCAGGATCTGGAGTGGCTACAGCGCATTCACGAGCATCTTCAGCAGTTCCTTCCGGATGCCGATGAGTTGCAAATTTTGCCTGGTGGGAATTCTGAGGGATTTTTGTTGGCGCTTATTACAACAATTTCGATAGATAAAGAAAACTCTATGAATAGCGATTTGAAAGCAACGAGTAATGTTGCTGTGGGTAATGGCGATGTAACGGCGGTTCGTAAGGGTATTAATGTTATGAAGAGGCCGGCTGGTCAGCCAACGTTGATTGATGCAGCGTCGTCGGTGATGACGACTGATACTGTACGGCGGACGACAGAGTCGGCGCAGCTTTCAGATGGGGAGTGGTTGGCGTTGTCCAACGAGCAGAAGATTGCGTTTGCGATGGCGCAATTGCTCGATAGTCAGCCTGGGTGGCGGCTTCAGAACTATCGCGGTCGGCTGACCCTGGTCAATGTGATTTCCAAGGAGGTAGTGCCGGTCGTCTTCGGGAAGCGCACGGATGGCAGTTCGATGAGCGTGGCGGTGAAGCCGTTGGCTGACGGGAGCTTTGCCAGGGAGCTTCGGATCGATCCATGGCATGTGGCGTTGACGCATCAGGTGAGCACGGTGGCGGTGCTGGCTGGTGAGTGGGCGCATATCAACATGACGACCGAACGTCTGATGGCGGTCTTTGCTGCCTCCGGGGAAGAGCAGGTGCGGATGATCGAGGAGGAGGAGTTGGATGGGGTGAAGGCGGCGCAGGCGTGGGCCAGGAAGCATCGGGACGGGATCGCGCGGCTGGCGCAGTGGGAGGCGCCGCGTGGTTCCGGGATGCATCGTTTCGTGATTGGTCTCGCGGAGATGACGGATGCGGAGTTGATAGAGCATGTGGCCAGGCAGATGGAGGCGTTGGAGCAGCGCGGTGCGTTGGTCGATACGATCACCAGCGAGATCCAGTTTGGTCGATGGTCGCTGACGGCCGGTGAGCTGCTGCGCGAAGCGGGAAGAATTGCGAAGGGGCCTGATAGTAGAGGTGTGGATGTGATCGGGGTCGAGCGCATACCTGTTGGTGCTGGGCAGGGTCGCGGATTGATCGATTTGGCAAAGGGAGCTGTAGATCTCGCCAAAGGTCCAAAGGGAGCGCCGATCGTCGCGCCTCTCTTCGGATTCGTGCAGGCGGTGTGGGGTGATATCTCATCATCCGTGTCGCGCATCGCACAGCGCGCGTCCGACGCGCTCTCGCAGCTTGGCGTGACGCCTGTCACGGTCGCTCTCGGCGTCGCGGCGCTCGTCCTCGCCGCGCCGGTGGCGGTGGAAGCAGCAACGAGTTCTGCAGATGGTGCTTCTCTCGGCCAGTTGATCGCTGTGGCGGTGTTCAGTGTTGTAGCGGTACCAGCATTGTTCATTATGTTGCACACTGCTAGGCGAGCACTCAGCGCATTCGATGCATATCGGCGAGCAACTACTAAGCAGTTTAGGGTGATTGTGCAGGCGAGGCAGATTTTGGATGATGTGCGGGATTTGCGACTGTCGATAGGAAAACATTATGTTGAGATGGGGATGAACGCGACGCAACGTGATAAGGCCTTGAAACGCGTAGAGTTGTCGATTCAATTCCTCCAGCAGGAGAACCCAACGGCACGTGATGTAGCGTTAGGAGTCGCCCTCTGCAAGTTGTACAGGGCGTTCGGATTGTGCCGCTACCTCTATACGCTCATGCACCATGACCGATTCTCGAAGACGACGATGGGGATGATTACAACAAACTTGGGTGGTGATCAGGCGTATGCGAGGGTGTTGGCTGCGCTCCATAGCAAGAGAGCTGAGGGCGCGTCTGCCGAGACCTCGATGGTTGGCGAGTGGTACTTGGAGCAGTTCGGAGGTCAGCTCAGTGACGACGTGCTCATACAGATGGTGGCGGAGGTTGAGGACATTCTCAGCAATGAGCAGACACCGTCAACAGCGCTGATTCGTCAGCAGCTCAGCCACCAGTGGTGGGCTGTCGGACAGAGCCAGCCACAGACTATGCGCGATTGGCAGCGTCTCCTCTTTGGCGCGGGTGGTGTTATCGCTCTCATCGTTGGATATTATTTGTTCGGTCAACTTGGTGGCAATGGCATACCTGCCGCCGCGATGGCGTTCCAGCCGTTGAAGTTGAAGCAGGTGAGCGAGGCCGTTGGTCGCATCACGGTATCGGCCAAGCGACATCTGAAGCAGCACGCCGTGTGGTATCTCATCGCGGCGTGGTCGTGGGTGCAGGGGATGCAGGTAGCAGCGATCACAGCCCTCCTGGCGATGTCGGTGTATAGCGTGATCCTGCGGTCGAAGGGTTGGGGGGCGTTGGTTAGGACTCTGGGTACGGCCGGGTCGATAAATATGATGAGCGGCTTCATCGGAGCGGGGCTGTGGGTGGTCTCGTACGCGGGGGTTGGCTTGTTGATTGGGGCTGCATCGCTGGTGGCAGGAAATGCGCAGCAGGACGTGGCGTGGAGCGCGATCAAGCTCTCGCTCATCACTGGCGCGCTGGTTGCTGTGTGGGCCGGTTGGCTTAGGTATGGGTATTCGGTGAGGAGTTTCGCGGGACGTTCGGTAGGAAGGGTGTTGTTCTTGGTGACGCTGCTCAGCACGGTGGTTGTGGTCTTCACGCTATCGTTGGCCGTCGAGCCGATGTTCGACCAGCTGCTGGAGCGGGGTGTGGAGACGCTCAAATCGCTAGGCGGTTGGAGTGACGCGACCTTGCCCGACGCCCCCGCTGCCGCGATGGCGGGATCGAGCCTTCGACCGTTTTTTGCATGGCTGGGGCGGAAACTTAGTCCGACACATGCGATGGCGGGTCAAGCAGCGCAGACCAACATTGAGTATCGGGTACGGCAGGTACGCGGGCTCTTGCGGAGCTCGGATGCGCCGTGGCTGCGATACGTGACTAATCCGGACGATGGGGAGGCGCGCCAGGCAATCTACGCGATTGTGGATCAAGTGGAAGAGTGCTCGCGGGATATACAGCGGGCGTTGGTTGCTTTGCGCAATCAGTCGAAGGGGCTACCAGATGCGTTGCGTCAGCAGGCGTTGGCGGCAGCGACACTGGGAGCGACCGATCTCGAAGCAGGGATTGTGCAGGTGATTCGGCAGCAGATGAAGCAGGCGCTGGAATACTTTACAGCAGGCTTGGCTACAACGCCGGAAGGGCAAGGGGGTATCGACACGGTTATTCGGAAGGTTAGCGAGCAATCGACGATCAGAGTGTTATCGCTGCGTGCGACGGTGGATGAGGCGTTACGGCCGGAGTCGATCGCTCGGTTGCGCGAGGCGTTACAGCAGCGGCCCGACGCTTTGCCGGAGTTGCTGTCAGAGGTGGCTGACCGTTTCGTCAGTGACAAGGAAGGCGTGTGGATCAACAGTGGTCGGAACATGGCGTTGATCCGTGCTGGATTACCTGCATGGGAGATGTTGGCAGTGGGTGTTCATGAGGCGGTGCATGGATTCTTGGTGGCTTTCAAGTTCTCCTTCGCTCAGGATGGTCCGCATGCTGAGGAGATCGTGACGAATGCGATGGAGCATTTGTTTGCCAGGTCATCTTGGATCATTCAGCTGCGGTTGACTGATCTTCGGCAGTTCGGTCTGCCAATGGAGAGTGGGCAGCAATACGAGGTGTTGGCGGGGGATGCGGGGGTGGATATTGGTAGGGTATTGGGTGAGCGTTTGTTGAAGAGTCGTCCAGACGATCAGGAGGTCCCACAGGCGATCGACGGAGCGATCCGGCAGCTCTCGACTGTTGTGAGCCAATCGGTGCAGAGGCAGATGTTGGCGGCTGATATGGATGAATCGGAACTCCAAGCGATCCGGACGGGGGTGGTATATGGTTCTGCGTTCTTCGGGATTGGTCGGGCGATGGGTCTGGGGCCGCGTGAGGCGTATCGTCTGGGTGCGTTGTTAAGTAGGCAGCTTGCGTTCCAGATGGTCGCAGGAAAGGGTGCCGAGGAGGCTTTATCCTTGACGCTGCGGGATCTCCATCGGCATCTGCCAGCTTATCGGGCGAGGGTTCAGGAAACTCTCGGTCTGCGTCGGTTCTTCCTCAAGCTGATGCCGGCACCGATGCCGATATCGTTGACGGAGTTGTTTCATCAGTGGGTTCGCAGGCAGGTTGCGATGCTCCATGCTGAGAGCGAGTCTGGGAAGGTACGATACGCTTCTTCGGTGTCTTTGGCGCAGGATCTGTCTGCTGCTGCGAGATACTCGGCTGAGCAGGAGCAGCAGACCGGTTTCGTCGACGCGATCTTGAAAGACGTTGGTGTTCCGGACCAGGCGACATGCTTGAACATCAGCTTGTCGGCGCAACCGATGCAGGCGCGGCTGGGTCATGGCCAGGTGATCAATGTCTTGCCAGGTCGTGCGGATGCGGAAGCGCAGACGCAGTCGGCGGATGTGACCTATGGTGTGGTGCGTCTCGATCGTATGGGGCGTCTGGTCGAGCGGATGAACGACCAGCAGTTGACCGCGTTCATCCAGGACGCGTGGCGCATGGTGGCTCCCGGTGGGCAGTTACTCTTGACCGCTGCATCGGTGGAGGATGGGGAGTTCGTTCCATCCGAGAATTTGACACGTCTCTACTATCGTGCGCGCGCGTGTGTGGGGGCGGAATCCGGTGGGCTCAGCGCGATTCGGATCGTGAGTCAAGAGGACGCATTCGGGAGTGCGGTGGCGATAGCGTTGCAGAAGCCGGGGCGTGAAGTCCCAGTGGTGTATGCGCCCATACTGAGTCCTGCGCAGATGGTGATCGGCGCGTTGTTGGGCAGTGTGATGTTCCTGGCGATCCTGGTTCTGGGCGCGGCTGCGGTCTATACGTTCTTTGGTGAATCAGACGCGGTGTTCCGCGCTATGGTCAAGAGCTTCGTGTTGATATTGGATGGCGTTACGGTGACAGGGTTCCTGGCATACCGTGTTGTGAGAACGCGGCGGACGGTTGCTGCTCAGGAGTATCCGATGCGAGCAGTGATAAAGAGCTGGATGTACATGTTTGGTGCGGCGCTCAGTGTTGTTGCGACGGCTTCGATGATTAAAGAATATATGGCCACCGGCACTGTCTCCGGCGCATTCCTTGTGCCTTGGGCGCGGGGTATGGCAACGGCGTTGCTGCTTTGGGTGAGTGCGATGGCTGGGAAATTATCATATGAGAATGGTAAGAATGCTGCTGTGATTATCTCAGATACGACAGCACCCAAGATGGAGCGAGCGCTGATGGGCGTGGTGTTTGCTATGGGGGCAGTCGTTATGGGGATTCTGGCATACTACTTTTTGGAACATGCGGTGACGAACTTCTTCTCAGCGTCGCAGATTGGCCAAGCAGATCAGTTTGGCTTGATGGCGGGTGGGTTGCCGTCAATCAACTTTGGCGCACTGCGGCGGGAAGCGGGGCGGTTGCTGGAGCGGGTGCGGGAGTCGGTGGGTGAGATCTTCGGGCCGATCAGTGCTACTTCGTTCGTTGTGCCAACGGTAGGCGTTGCGGTGGCCGGGATGGGTGCTGCTCGTGGCCGGTCGGTCAACTATGGCCCGAAGGAGTGGCAGTTGGGGATCATGGGGAGGGTGGCTGGTGTGGTGGCGGTGGCGGTGATGACCTCTATGGCGCTTGGTTTAGTGCAGGCGGAAGTGGAATTCGAGCTGTTCAGAATCCAGACGTGGACTGTTCTATTCGAGGGGAATAGCGTTGCACCAACGACGCCGATAGCGGTTGAGGACCTGCATTTGCATGATATCTTGGATGCTCAGGATCATCGGATGAACCTTCTGGCGCCGCTCGTGTTTGTCTTGGCTGGGTTGGCAGTGATTCTGCCGCTCTTTAGCAGTGAACAGATGCGGGCGTTGCTTGGTAGCTTTAGGGTTACCACCAAAGATTTGCGGCTGAAGATGGAGTCGCTGACGTTAGCGGCGATGACCTTCGCTATGATTCCGTTCAGTTTGCAGCTGGATTTCGGGCTCATGGGTGATGGCAGGACTGAGCATCGCTTTGATTTGAGGACGCTGCGGAAAGTCTTGTCGAACGCTTAGTCCATCAGGGGAAATAAAGGATTGACATCCGATCATTCTTGAAGAGAATAGGGACTCCACTTGTGGCCCCATCGTCCAGAGGCCCAGGACGTCAGGTTCTCAGCCTGAAGACAGGGGTTCGAATCCCCTTGGGGCTATTTTGATTCCCGATCCTCGTTATCTGCTGGGGGAGCTGCGACGGTCAGGAGCAGCGACTTCTCCGGGAGCGGCGGATGCCAGACCGGAGTCCTGAACGCTAGCGAAGGACTGAAGCGGCGAATCCCCTTAGGGCTACCAGTCTTCTTTCCGCAGCTATGACAAGCCTTGAAGTATTCTTGCTCATCAGGGTTTCTTATGCTTCGCGCAGTAGATAGCTGACAGCATTTTCTTTGGAATGGCCAACCTGCGATTTATCGGTTCTTGGATCGGCAGTTTCGATTGAAGCTTAATTAGATTGCTTGCTGTGACACCGTTAATCAATTATTAAAAATGTGAAAAATTCGCAATTTTTATGCTATCTTTCTTGTTGATACTGTTATAGACCGTATCATCATCGATTGACGTATTTGTAATACAGTGATACAATTCAGCTTCAGTTGTTTCTGAAGAGGCGCTGGAATTCGACATTGATGAAGAAACATTGGCTCGTTCAGCGGTTCATAGTATCCGTATCATGCGTGTGTGGGGTACTATGCGCACCAGTTCAGAGCGTATCATTTGCCTCAGAGACTCTTCCTGTTGCTATCCAGTCAATCGATGTCAAAGAGGTCAACGGTATCACCAAGGTTGTCATCTCGGTCAGCCAATCCATCCCGTTTGCGCCTATAGAGCTTCGCGATCCCCCGGAGATGATCCTTGAATTCCTCACCAGTGATGCTGTCTGCTTGATGAAAGATCGATTCATCCGTGTTCAGCAGGGACCGCTTCAGTCGATCCGGATCGTTGGCATCGACCCCGATGCAGAAGATGGTGAGGATCGTGTGGATCGCTTGGTGTTTCATCTCAAGGATTCAGTGCCTTATCGGATTTATCAGGAAGCATCGTCCATTATCATCGAGTTTGGTGTTCCGTCCTCACCCCCGCTGTCCCAGAAACTGGTATCTTCAGGCGCGGTTGCCTCGTTGTCAGCTGCGCCGTCTGCCGGGCAGCCGGTGTTGCGTGCGTCTCCACCAATTCCACCTGTTCTTGAAGGGCAGTATGGTGCGCAGAGGTCGCCTCTGATGCTCTTGACGCCGCCACCGACTCCTGGTGGTGGACATGTGTATGATCTATTGACGTGCCAGCAGGTGGCTGAGATGAATCATCGGCCGTTGCAAATCGCGTACGAAGAGGTCAAGCTGGCATCGCTCAAGTTGCAGGAGGCGCGCCGGTCGTTGTATCCGACCGCAAGCGTCAAATGGCAGGAAAGTAACAGTGAGGTAGCTGGGGGGTTGGCGGATTCACTCGGGCGTCGCTTCACGCTGGAGATGCAGCAGCCGTTGTACACCGGTGGTCAGTTGCAGGCCGCTCATCGTCAGTCAAAGTTGAACGTCAAGATCGCCAAGCTGCGGTACGAGAAGGTGCGAGCTGATCTGGCGTATGATGTGGCTAAGGCATATTACGCGTTGGCGGCGGCGCAGTGGAAGGTGCAGTTCTACGAGGCGGTGTTGCCGGAGACAGAGCGGGTTGAGTCGTTGATGACCAAGCGTTACGAGCGGGGGTTGAGCCGGAATCTGGAGCTCTTGTCGGCTCAGTCATCGCGTTATCAAGTGGTGCAGCAGATCGAGTCGGGGCGTTCCGAGGTGTCGCTGGCGATGTTGAGTTTGCAGAACGCATTGAACGTGGAATATCCCGTCACCGCTGCGGGGGAAGAGCTGGGGCGGGATGGAGCGGTACCGGCGGCGGAAGATGAGTGCGTGCGATTGGCGCAGGCGAACCGGCTGGATTTGCAGCTGAACGAAATGCTCGTCAAGTTTAGCGACTACGGCCGCCGGATTATGAAGGCGCGCGGGGGTCCTCAGGTGAATCTGAACGGGTTAGTCGGTCATGGCTCTGAGAACTTCGAAACGGAGGATCTTGAATTTCAGAATGAGTGGTTTGTGGGGTTGGAGGTGAAGGTGCCGTGGGGATTGAATGTGGTGAAGGACCAGGTGGTGGCGCAGGATCGCTTGCCGAGCGCCGGGCAGGTGGACAGCACGAAATTTTTCTCCAACACGGCAGAGATGGTGCTGTTTGATAAGGAAGGGTATGTGTTGCGCGGAGAGAAGCAGAACGCCGAGATCGAGTATCAGAAGGCGCTCGATCAGCTCATCAAGACCGAGCAGACGGTGACCTATGAGGTGCGGGAGAGTTTCTTGAACTATCAGAAGTCGCGCCGGCAGTTGGAAGGAGTGCGCCAGCGCCGCGCGTACGGCGAGGAGCAGGTGCGCGTGCTACGCGGCACGGCGGATGTCAACGAAGTGCCTTCGTCCGATGTGATCAAGGCGGTGGTCGAGCTGGCGGATATTCAGGCATCGGAGATCCAAGCGCGTGCCGAGCAGTGGACGGCCATTGCCGCGCTCAACAAGGCTGTGGGGATGGCGGGATATTTTCATTGATGATGCAGCGGAGCTGACGACATGGGATTCGAGTTTTGGCGCAAACGCAAGCAGGAGCAGCAGGGCGGTCGTGATCTGAAGCCGGCACCGAAGCCAACGGTGCCGAAGTCGTGGGGGCGAAAGATCCGGTTCGTCCTGTTGATCGTGGCTATTGTGGCGTTGGTGCGGCTGGGGATGCAGGTGGTTGCCGGACATGGGGGCGGTGCCGGGCAAGCGGGAGGGCAGGCGCCTGGAGCGGAGCAGGAGCAGCAACAGCAGAAGGTGCCGGTGCGTGTCTTCAAGGTGGCGAGGACGCTCTTCCAAGATAAGCTACCGGTCATGGGTACGGTCACGGGGATCAGTGAGCTGGAGCTGAAGTTTGAGGTGTCCGGCATCGTGAGTGCGTTTGCAGTGAACGCGGGTGATTTGGTGGCGGCGGGCGACGTGATGGCGCAGCTCGAGCCGCGGGATGCGCAGCTGAAGATCAAGTATGCCGAGTCAAAGCTTGAGGCGGCGAAGGCCTCGTGCGATGCGGCTCAGGTGAAGCTGAAGATGCATGAGAGTTTGGCGGAAATTGGTGCGATTGTCCCAGTGAAGCTCGATGAGGTGAAGGCCGAGACTGCGGTGGCGTTCAGGCAGATGGAGACGTCTCTGGTGGAGTTGGAATCGGCCAAGGCGGAGCTCGACAAGACCGTGCTCAAGGCGCCGCGCGACGGCGTGGTGACCAATCGTGATATCGAGGTGGGGGAGTTTGCTACGCCACAGGCATCGGTGGCGACGTTGATGGAGATTCACGATGTCCATGTGGTGCTTGGGATTATCGAGAAGGATATCGAGCGGGTGACGCTTGGTCAACCGGCCAAGATCACGGTGGACACGTACCCGGGTACTGAGTTTGAGGGGATGATCGATGAGATCAATCCGTTGGTGGAGGGGAAGGGGCGCACATTGCCGGTGAAAGCGCGCGTGTCGAATCCTGACAGTCGCTTGCTACCAGGCATGTTCGCCCGCGCGGTCATCACAGTGTTCGAGCAGCCGGACGCCATTGTGGTCCCCAGTATCTCACTGCATCGGAAGGATGATGGTTCGTACACTGCGATGGTGGTGCAGGAAGAGACAGTGGCCGAGCGGCCAGTCACGGTTGGGTACATCACGACCGATTACGCGCAGGTTGATGATGGATTGCAAGAAGGTGAGTTGGTGGTTGTCGAGTCGCAGGCGACACTTAAGGACGGCGCGTCGGTCGAGGTATTGGAGATTCAGGAGGCCTCGTTCTAGGCGATGGCGATTTCTGAGACGTCGGTCAAACGCCCGGTATCAACCATGATGGTCTTCCTGGCGATCATCCTGCTGGGGGGTATTTCGTGGATGCGCCTGCCGCAGGAGTTGTTTCCCTCCATGAACTTCCCGCAGTTGACGGTTGTGACGCACTACGGCAACGCTGCTCCCGAAGAGATCGAGAGCCTTGTCACCAAGGTGTTGGAGGAATCGGTTGGCACCGTGCCGGGTGCCAAGCGCATCCGTTCAATATCCAAGGAAGGGACGTCTCTCGTGTTTGTTGAGTTTCAGTGGGGTGCCAATATGGATTTCGCCTCACTGGCGGTGCGCGAGAAGATTGACATGGTGAAGGATCGTCTCCCGAACGAGGCGACCGAGCCGTTTGTCGTCAAGTTTAATCCCTTTGAGTTGCCGGTTCTGATCCTGAGCGTGACCGGTGAGCGGTCGCCAGCCGACATGTTGGCGTTTACCAAGAAGTTTATCAAGGACGAGCTGGCCAAGGTTGATGGTGTGGCGGCGGTATCGGTGTCTGGTGGGCTGGAGCGGCAGATTCTGGTGGAGTTGGATCAGGCTAGGATGCAGGGAGCTCAGGTGGCGTTACTGAAAGTGTCCGAGACGCTGAAACGCTCAAATCTCAATTATCCGGCCGGTAATATTGAGGAGCAGTTCTATGAGTACATGATCCGGACGGTTGGGGAGTTTGAGACCGTGGAGCAGATTCGGGGCATGGTCATCGGCGTCCGGGAGATCGAGGATGAGGAGCGGGCGCGCCATCGGCAGATGCTGGAGCAGCAAGGCAAGTTGGTGGCGCCGGCGGTCGTGCAGTCGCGCTTCATCCAGTTGGGTGATGTCGGGGACGTGAAGGATACCGTCCGCGAGCGGACCAGCATCTCGCGCTACAACGGTCAGCCGAACTTGTCGCTGTCGGTGCAGAAGCAGACATCCGCCAATGTCATCAAGACGGTGGAAAATGTCAAGCGACGGATAAAGGACATTCAGGCGGAGATGCCTGGTGATATCAAGGTCGGCATTATCTACGATCAATCGCAGTTTATCCGAGCGTCCATCAACGATGTGCGGGATGCCGGTATTCAGGGTGCTGTGATGGTCTTCTTCATCCTCTGGATCTTTCTGAAGGATCTCAAAGCGTCGTTGATCTCCACAACGGCGCTGCCGATCGCCATCGCGTTCGCCCTGATGCTCATGTATTTCAAGGGGATGTCGGTCAACATGATGTCCCTCTTGGGGATCTCGCTCGGCGTCGGCGACGTTGTGGATAGCGGAATTGTCGTCACGGAGCACCGGGCGTTGCTGCGTTCTCAGGGAGTGCTGGCGATGGATGCGACGATCCGCGGCGCCAGTGAGATGGCGGCGCCGATTATGTCATCACGGATGACCAGCATTGCTGTCTTCTTGCCGACCCTCTTTATTACCGGTGTGTCGGGAATCCTCTTCAAAGAGTTGGGGCTGACGATCACGTTCTCGCTGATCGGATCGGTGGCGGTGGCGTTGACTCTGGTGCCGTGTCTCTTGTCTCGCGGTGAGCGAGAGAAGGCAGATGGGGCTGTGTCAGTATCTGGAGCGTCGCACGCGGCTGCCGGTGGTGCTCAGGTGCCGGCACCGCACAGGAAGGATTGGTTGGAGCGGATGGAGGAGTGGTACGGGCAGTCGCTGGAAGTCGCGATGCGGTATCGCCTGCTGCTGGTTGCGGTCGTGATTGGTCTCTTCGTCCTCAGCGTGATGGGGTTGGGGTTGGTGCAGAAGGAGTTCATGCCGAAAATTGATGAGGGGCAGTTTATCATCAAGGTGACGATGCCGACCGGCACCAAGCTGGAAGTCACGGATCAGGTGTTGCAGCAGGTTGAGAAACAGCTGACGCGGCTGGTTGATGTGGAGACCGTCAGCGCATCGGCGGGGAGCGAGCCCGGAGAGGGCGGCGACGTACTAGAGTCGATGGGGGGACACCAGGGGCGTCTCATCGTTAAGCTCAAGGCGACACGCACGCGTGCATCGGCAGCGGCTATTGCAGAGCTCAAGGGGCATGTGGATCGGTTGGGTATCATCGGGGCGAAGATTGACTACATGATGCAGGAGAGTGTGTTAGCGACCGGATCCGGTGGTGGGGCGCCGATCATGGTCGAGGTGAAGGGGAACGATCAGCGGTTGCTGCAGGAGACGGCCGATCGGATCCAGCAAGAAATGCTGAGTGTGCCAGGGCTGTACGGGATCAAGCAGGATGTGCCGTTGCCGCAGCCGGAAGTGAAGGTCAATGTGCGGAAGGATCGGGCCACGCTCTTCCATCTTTCCGTGCAGGATGTGGCGCTGACGGCGCATGGGGCGCTCAAGGGTTTGCTGGCGACGAAGTTTAAAGAAGGCGGTAAAGAGATCGATGTCATGCTGCGTTTGAAAGAGCATGACCGGGCGAATCTCGCAAATCTGCGCAGTTTACTGGTGGCGTCTCCACTGGACGTGCCGGTGATGCTCAGTGATGTTGCGTACATCACTCGGGGACTCGGGCCGAGTCAGATCAGCCGCTCCGATCAGCAGCGGATCATCCCGGTGGCGGCAAACGTTGCGGCTGGGTATTCGGTCAGCGTGGCGATGGATCAGGTGCTGGCGAAAATCCAACGGGTGACGGATGAGCTGTACAAGCGATATCCATCGCGGCCGGTCTCAGTGGCGCTCAGTGGTGAGCGGGAGCAGATGGAGGAGTCGTTCAAGAGTCTGCGGTTCGCGTTGATTCTGGCGGTCATGTTGATCTATATGATCATGGCCTCGCAGTTTGAGTCGTTGTGGCAGCCGTTCATCGTCATGTTCACCATGCCGCTCGGGTTGATCGGTGTGGTGTTAACGCTGCTGCTGACGAATACGCCGCTGAGTGTCGTGGTGTTGCTTGGGGCGATCATGCTGGCCGGAAACGTCGTGAACAACGGGATCATTCTGGTGGACAGCATCAATCAGGAGACGCAGGCGGGGCGATCGCTTGAGGAAACGGTGTTGGTGGCAGCCAGAACCCGTTTGCGGCCGATCTTAATGACGACGTTGACGACGATCTTCGGCTACCTGCCGCTGGTGCTGGCGAAGACGATCATGTCGCCGTTGGCGTTGGTATCGATCGGTGGGATGACGGTATCGACGATGCTGACACTCTGGTTTATTCCGGCATTCTATCTGATTACATCGGCGGTGATGCGGGTGCCGGTGGCGGTGCCGGCGTTTGAGCTGCCGGTGGGTCCGCAGCTGGCGATGGCAGGTGGCGGCGCGGCAGCAGTGGCGGCGATGCCGGAGGTGTCGACGAGACGGCAGGGTGTGTTGATACTGCCACCGGTTGACGCGGAGGAGTCGGAGGAGGATGAAGCAGAGCCTTTGGCATCGCCGCAGGATGAATCGTGGGCGTCCAAGACGGCTCCGCTGGCGCCGGCACAACCAGCGTTGCCTGAGGCTATATCGGTGCCTCCAGTGATGGAGGGATGGCCGTCAGGTGTGGTTGAACCGCCACCACCATCTGCGTTAGGGGCGCCCCCTGTGTTGCCGCCGTCTCTACCATCGGAGATTCAACCGTTAGCGGAGGAGCTGCCTGAATGGCGCGTGCAGACGCCGAAGCCGCCGTCTATGCCATCGGAGCTTCCGGCCGAGGATTCGCCATTGGCTTTTTCGGATACGCCGGTGGTGTTCTCTGCTGATGAGACGTCACCCGGCACAGGCGGTACAGAGATACCACCGGTCACGCAGGCACCGCTGGCTTCTGCGACAGAAGAGTTAGCACCGTCTTCTTCGCCAGCAGAGCCAGCTGCGCCCTTGAACGAGCCGTTGTTGGTGTGGCCACCTGATACGTCGGCCGCCGCTGCAGCGCTGGCTGAGGCGCCGGTTCAGCCAGAGAAGCCGCTGGATATGGCAGATGATACTTCGATACCGCAGCCGGTTGTCGAGGGATCGATACCGTCGTTGGAAGCATCAGGGTCATCGTTGGATGTGGACGCATCGGTTCCTCCAGGGGTTGAAGCGGTGCCTCCAGTGACACCGGCAATCTCCGAGGATGTTGGGACTGAGAAGGAGGGAGCGCCAGCTCTTCCGCTGCAAGAGCTGCCTACTCCGCCTGCGCAGGTATCAGATGCGTTGATGCTGACTGCCGGTTCTCCCCCATCGTTGTTGTCGGGACCTGTTGAAGCGCCGTTGCTGCCTGAGCCTCCTGTGATATTAGGAGATGGCACGCCGTTGCCATCGTTGGCGTCGCCTGAGCCGCCGCTTGTGACAGACTCTTTTCCAGCGGCGGTCGTCGATCAGTCGGAGCTGCCGTCTCCCGCGCGTCCGGTGGGAGCGCCGCAGCAGGAAGAGGAGATACCGTTGAATCGACGGCAGGAGCGGTTGTTGGAACATCTCAAGCAGGTGCGGCGTATCACACGGAAAGAATATTCAGACGTGTTTGGTATCTCGGTGCCGACGGCGGCGCGGGATCTGAAGGATTTACTCGATCGGGGCTTGGTTCGGGCGCGCGGTCCGCTGGGGCCCGGCCGGTGGTATGAGTTGAATGTTTGAACGACAACAGTGAGGTGATCTCAATGCGACGATCCCGGTGGTGTGTGGTACTGGTCGTGTGTGCTGTGTTGAATGTGGCGGCATCCGATGATCAGATGCGGATCAATCCAGCGCCGCCGCCTGGTTGGACTCCGTCTCAGCCGATCGCTACAGGGCCGCAGCCCGGTGTATCGCTGCCGTCGACGGTCCCGGCATGGGCGCCGCCGGCATGGACGCCACCGCCCGGGTTACCGGAAGGGGTGGGGGTGCCGGTCGAGATGCCGATGCCGCAGGCGCCGGTGTTTGGCATGGCGTATGGACAGGTGTCGTCCCGGAGCGCCGGCGTGGAGGGGGCATACACGGTGGTGGTGAAGGATCAGCAGGAGGGCGATGTGACGTTGGTGGTGCAGCCGAAGACGTCGCAGATCACACGGAATCAGCAGGCTAGTACTTGGGAGACGTTGCAGGTGGGGGAGTGGGTCGATGTAGTCTATCAATTGAGCTCGCCGGCGGGTGAGGATCTGTGGGATCCGCAGACAAAGGTGACGAATCTTGTGGTGTATGTCGATGTTGTGCAGCCCGATGCTTCGTCTGCTCCGGGTGGCAAATCGACCACGTCTTCTGCAACTCCCGCGTCTGCCGGGCAATGAGCCGATGGTCAACGGACGTGGTGTTGTGAGGTGTTGCGCGATAGCGGTCTGAGACTGTGAGGAGAAGACGGGGTGATGAGGGAAACAGTGATGCGGATGGCGGCTACCAAAATGCGGGCAGTGCGTTGGCTGGTAGTTCACGTGTTGGCGATCTGGTGTATCGGGATGAGTGCATCGTGGGGAGCGGAGAGTGAGGTGGTGCGGTCGTGGGATCGCAACCAGGATGGCAAGACAGATCTGTGGTTGCACATTCAGGGGCGTCAGGTCGTGCGGTTGGATGTTGACCGCAATGCCGATGAGATGCCGGAGGTGTTTATCGATTATCAGGGTGGGCGTCCCATTCGTTTGACCGTGGACGATAATCATGACGGTCGTCCGGAAATCTGGGGCGAGGAGTTTGTCGGGCAGCGTCCATCGCGGGTGATGCGAGACGGTAATCGGGACGGCGCGCCGGATCTCTGGTTGACCTACAACGCTGAGGGACGGAAGGAGCGTTTGGAGCGGGATGCGAATGGCGATAGCCACATCGATATTTGGGTTGAGTATCAGAATGGTCAGGTAGCGAAGTGGCAAAAGGATCTCGATTTTGACGGTCAGGTGGATCGTTCCGGTGGACCGGGCGCTGCACCCTCGTCGTCTGAGCCGGTTGATGCGGGGTCTACGACAACATCCGCCGAAGATGAGGATGATGTACGGTGAATGTGTGAGATCACAATGGGGCGGCACGATGTATCGGGTTGCTGATGTGTTGATGAGGTGGCGGGAGGTAGGGCGGTGCGGTTGTGATCACCACGGGTAGAAGAGTATGAACTTGCCCTCGATCTGCGTTAAGCGTCCGGTGACGGCGACGATGGTCTGGATGGCTGCCCTCGTGATGGGGGTGGTTGCGCTCGTCAGCCTGCCGGTGGAGCTGATGCCCAACATGGCTCCCAGTCAGGTCAGTGTGATCGTACGCATTCGCGGTGGCATGCCGCCGTCCGAGGTGGAGAGTTTGGTCACGCGCCCTGTGGAGGAGGCAGTCAGCACGGTCTCCAACCTTCGCGAAATGGTCTCGACCTCCCGCAAAGGGGAGTCGTGGGTCATGCTTGAGTTCATGCCGGGCGTCAACACCGAGCTGGCGACGCTCGAGGTGCGTGAGAAGCTCGCGCCGATCAAGGAGAATCTTCCCCGCGAGATCGAGAAGCCGGTGATTGCCCGTTACAGTCAGTCGGATCAGCCGGTCATGCTGTTGGCACTCACCAGTCTGGAGCATACTCCTGAGGAGTTGCGCCGCATCATCGACGAGGAGTTCAAAGAGGTGATCATGCGGGTCGAGGGGGTGGCCAACGTCGACGTCTACGGTGGACAGGAGCGGAAGATTCTGGTGGAGCTCGATCAGGATCGGTTGGAGGCGTATCACCTCTCGATTGATCGGGTGATGGGGATGCTCGGTGTCAACAACCTGAATCTTCTGGCCGGCGAGGTGGATCGGCAGCACAGCAGGTACACGATCCGCACCATCGGGGAGTTCGAGGATATCGAGGCGATCCGCAACATGGGGGTGGCGGTGTCGCCTGATGGGGCGATCGTTCGGCTGCGAGATGTGGCGGTGGTCAGCGATTCGTTTCTGGAGCCGGAGAGTCTGGCGCGCGTCAACGTGCAACCGGTCGTGTCGATCTACTGTTTCAAGGAGAGCACCGCCAACACCATCAAAGTGTGTGAAGGAGTCAGGCAGGAAACCGATCGATTGATGCAGAAGATTGATCCGAACATTTCGTTGAAAACGATCATGGATCAATCGGTGGCGATCACCAAGGCGATTGACTCGGTGAAGACGTCGCTGTGGCAGGGGGGTCTCATCGCTGTCGTCGTGTTGTTTCTGTTCTTGCGGGATTATCGGCCGACTCTGATCGTCACGACAACGCTGCCGTGTTCCATCACGTTGACGTTCATGCTGATGTATCTCTCGCGCCTGGCGGGGCAGGATATGACGCTGAACGTCATGACGCTGAGCGGCCTGGCGCTGGGGATTGGGAATTTGATGGATAACGCCATCGTCGTCTTGGAAAACACCTATCAGAAGCGCGACAAGGGATTGCCATCTCAACAGGCGGCGATCGAGGGCGCCGCCGAAGTGATGCTGGCTGTGGCGGCATCCACGTTGACGACGATCGTGGTGTTCCTGCCGTTTGTCTTCGTAAGCGAGGATGTCCGGCGCCTCTGGTCGGGTCTGGCGCTGACGATCACGTTTGCGCAGGTGGTGTCGTTGTTGGTGGGGATCACGTTGGTGCCGATGCTGGCGACGCGACTGCCTGTGCATGCGTCGAGCGCATTGCGGGGGACGCGCCGCCCCAGCCGTTTCATGCGGATCTACCGGCGCGCGCTGGTGGCATGTGTGCGGTATCGGTATCTGTTATTGCTGGCGATCATGGCGTTGCTGGTGTTCTCGTGCTACTGGCTGTCGGCCAGGACGGAGAAGGAATTTATGCCATCGGCGAGCGAGGGGCAGTTCACGATCTTCGTTGAGCTGGAGCCTGGTGCCAAGCTCGGCGTTTCCGATCTGGCGGTGAAGGATGTGGAGCAGATTCTTGGCCGGTACCCTGAGATCCAGAGCTTCTCCTCCCGCATCGAATCGTCATCATCCAAGGTGTACGTGACGCTAGCGCCGCTGGCGCAGCGGAAGCTTTCGACGCAGCAGATCATCGACAGTTTACGGACGGAGTTGAAGATCATCGATCAGAAGTACAAGGGTGGCTTCACCTACTTTTCGGAGGTGAAGGAAAAGGGGATGCGGGAGATTGAGCTCGATATCTACGGGTACGACTATACGACGCTCAAGGAGTTGGCATCGTCGATTGCAAGTCGGCTGGGGGGTGTCGAGGGCTTTCAAGATATTCGCATGTCGCGGATCGAGGGACGTCCAGAGTGGGGAGTGAAGGTGGATCGGGCTCGGGCGGCTGAGATGGATCTTGATGTGGCTGACGTGGCAGAGACGCTGCATGCGCAGATGCGGGGGATGCGGGCCACCAAGTTCTACGACAAGGAGGCCGAGGTCGAGGTGATCGTGCGGTTGCAAAAGCGCTTCTGGGACGCGCTCGATGACCTGCGCAAGCTGGTGGTGGTGAACGAAGAGGGGGAGTCGGTATACTTTGAGCGCGTGTCATCGTTTGTCCCTAGTGTGGTGCCGGCCGAAGTCATTCGCAAGAACAAGAGTCGTCTGATTCATGTGACGGTCAATAGCACCAAATTGGGGACGGAGAAGGCGATTGCGGCAATCCGTCAGGCGTTGGCCGATGTGCAGTTTCCGAAAGAGTACTACTGGCGTGTTGGCGGCAACTACTATCGGGATTTGGAGAGCCAGCAGCAGATGTCGATGGCGCTGGTGTTGACGCTGGTGCTGGTCTTCATGGTATTGGCCGCGCTCTTTGAGTCGTTTCTGCAGCCGTGGTTGATTTTGACCGCGGTGCCGCTGGCAATGATCGGCGTCACCGGCGCTCTGGCGCTGTCGCACCAGCCGATCAGCCGCGGCGTATTGCTGGGATTGATCATGCTTGCCGGGATCGTGGTCAATAACTCCATCGTGCTGCTCGATCATGTCAACCTGCTGCGGTCGAAGGGGGTGGCGAAGCTCAGGTCGGTGATCGCGGCGGGAGCTGATCGCCTTCGGCCAATCCTGATGACGGCGTCTACCACGGTGCTGGGGTTGGTGCCGATGGCATTTGATCGGAGCGAGTCTGCGAGTCTTTGGGCGCCAATGGCAATCACGGCGATCGGTGGCTTGACGGCGTCTACGTTTTTGATACTGCTGGTGTTTCCCTCGTTAACGGTGATTCTCGATGATCTGATCGTGCTGCCGGGTGTGATCAAGGCGTGGCTAGCGCAGCGATGGGAGATGATCAGTCAGATTGTACGGTTCCGTCGGTTGTCGCCTGTGCGTCAAGCATCGTAGTTTCCTCAAGCTTTGTCCATCATCCTATCGGCGGCCCTCGGGGCTGCCACAAGTCTTGACAGGGGGTCGATACCTGCCGGACAATCCTTCGGTTACTATCGGCGGTTGGGCGAGTACTTCAGGAATGCTGCCGAAGGCAGATCCGTCCTACCTGGAACGCTACGCATAACGTGTGACGAGAGGCAGGTGACCAGCGATTGGCGTTTTTGTCAGGTGCCATTTCACCAGCCCCGTCTTAAGGAGGAACGAATGGCAGTTATAACGCCGCATGGTGGGAAGCTAGTCAATCGGATGGTAGAAGATCGGGAGCGGGAAGCGTTGGCGCGGGAGGCGCGGCAGCTGCCAGCGATTCCGCTGGATGAATGGGAAGTATCCGATGTCGAGTTGATCGGTATCGGCGGGTACAGCCCGCTCGAAGGGTTCATGACGCGCGCCGAGTACGAATCGGTGCTGGAGTCGATGCGCCTGCCCAACGGTCTGGCGTGGACGATTCCGGTGACGGTGGCGGTGCAGCCGCAGCAGGCGGATCGGGTGAAGACGCGGCAGCGGGTCGCGTTGCTCGATGATCAACAGCAGCCGGTAGCAATCCTCAATGTGACCGATCGATGGAGGCGCGACCGTCAGCGCGAGGCGCAAGTCGTCTATGGTACGGTTGATCCGTCGCATCCTGGTGTCGCGCGTACGCTATCGGCATCCGAAACGTTGATCGGTGGGAAGATCACCGTATTGCACCACACGAACCAGTCGGAGTTTGCACAGTATCGGCTGGAGCCGAAGCAGACGCGCCAACTCTTCGAGCAGCGGGGATGGAGTTTTGTCGTCGGGTTTCAGACGCGCAACCCGGTGCATCGGGCGCACGAGTATCTAATCAAAACGGCGTTGGAGATGGCGGATGGGTTGCTGCTGCATCCGTTGGTGGGGCAGACGCGCAAGGAGGATATCTCGGCCGATGTCCGGATGCGGTGCTACGAGGTGCTGCTCGACGGCTACTTCCCGAAGGATCGGGTGGTGCTGGCGGTGAATCCGGCGGCGATGCGCTACGGCGGGCCGAAGGAGGCGATTTTTCATGCGATCGTCCGCTTGAACTACGGTTGCAGCCATTTCATCGTTGGGCGGGATCACGCCGGGGTGGGGAGTTTCTACGGACCGCTGGATGCGCAGCAGATCTTCCGGCGGTTCGACCGGACGGCGTTGGCGATCACGCCGCTGTGCTTCGACAACAGTTTCTTCTGCAAGCGGTGTGGTGGGATGGCGTCTGAGAAGACCTGTCCGCATCCGGCGTCGGAGCGGGTGAACTTGAGTGGGACGGCGGTGCGGCAGATGCTGCGTGATGGTCAGGTGCCGCCGCCGGAATTCAGCCGTCCGGAAGTGGCCAAAGTGTTGATCGAAGCGTTCCGGCAGCAGGTGGGGACTGCAGCCTAGCGCGACGATGGTGTCTGCTCTCATGAGCTGAATGCTATTCGCTGGACTACGAGCATGGTGATTCCACATCGATGCTTTGAGGAAATAATCGCACATTGCTGCGCCGAGCATCCGAACGAAGGATGCGGCATTCTGGCGGGTGATCCGGGTATGGTGCGTCGTGTCGTTCCGATGCGGAACGTGGAGCGGAGTCCGGTACGCTTTCTCATGGATCCATCGGAGCAGCTGGCGGTGATGAAGGCGATGCGTCACGAGGGAGATGAGTTAGTGGGGATATTTCATTCGCACGTGGCGAGTCCTGCGTATCCATCAAGAACGGATGTGGAGCTGGCGTTCTATCCGGATGCGGTGCATGTGATCGTGTCGTTGGCGCGGTTGGAGCGGCCGGTGGTCAGAGGGTATCGGATTATCGAGGGGAGGATCAGTGAGGAGCCGATTGCGCACGGTCGGGTCTGACCGGGCGGTAAGCCGTCGCCGCAAGGCATTAGCCGGCCGTGGGGCTGTGTCGTGGGGCGGCGCAATGCGGCGGAGCCAGGAGTTGTTCGATCGGGCGCAACGATACATTCCCGGCGGCGTGAACAGCCCGGTGCGCTCCTTTCGTTCGGTGGGTGGGACACCACCGTTTATCGTCCGAGGGCGCGGCGCGTATGTGACCAGCGCCGATGGCCGTCGATATCTCGATTACCTCGGCTCGTGGGGGGCGTTGCTGTTGGGGCATGCTGAGCCATCGGTGGTGCGGGCGGTGCGGCGGGCGGCGCAGCGCGGTACCAGCTTCGGCGCGCCGACGCCAGGTGAGGTCGAGCTGGCGCAGTTGATCACGCGGCTCGTCCCATCGATCGATCAGGTGCGGCTCGTGAACTCCGGGACGGAGGCGGTGATGAGTGCCGTCCGGGTCGCGCGCGCCGCAACGGGTCGTGATCTGATCATCAAGTTTGCTGGCGGGTATCACGGACATGCCGATCATCTTCTGGTTGATGCTGGCTCCGGGGCGGCGAGCTTAGGCGTTCCCTCTAGCGCTGGAGTGCCGTCTCGCGTGGCTGGTCTGACGCTCGTGGTTCCGTACAACGACTCGAAAGCCGTGCGGCGCTTGGTTCATCGTCACCATGGGAAAGTTGCGGCGGTATTGGTCGAGCCGATCGCTGGCAACATGGGGGTGGTGCCGCCACAGGATGGGTTTTTACGAGGGTTGCGTGTGCTGTGCGATGCTGAGAGGGCGCTTCTGATCTTCGATGAAGTGATTACCGGATTTCGAGTGGCACTCGGCGGCGCTCAGGCACTCTACGGCGTGCGGCCGGATCTGACGTGTCTGGGCAAGATTATCGGCGGCGGCTTACCGGTCGGTGCGTATGGCGGACGCCGGGATCTGATGAGCCGCGTGGCTCCGTCAGGACCCGTCTATCAGGCTGGTACCTTGGCCGGGAATCCAGTGGCGGTTGCTGCCGGGCTGGCGATGTTGCAGCGGCTTGTGGCCGATCCGCCGTATCGTCGTCTGGAGCATCTGACGTTGCAGCTATGTCGTGCGGTCGAGCGGGAGGCGCAGCGTGCCGGCGTGTCGCTTGTGGCGCAGCGTGTCGGGTCAATGTTTACATGGTTTATGGGAGAACGCCCGCCGAGGAACGAACAGGATGTGCGAGCAACGGACGCTGCGCGATTCAGCCAGTTCTTCCACGCGATGCTGGCGGAGGGCGTGTACCTAGCGCCTTCGCCATTCGAAGCTAACTTCTTATCGACGGCGCATGGTGATCGCGAAGTGGAGAGGACGATCCGTGCTGCGCGCCGTGCTTTCCGAAACGTCCGGGGATAGCCGGGCAGCGCAGAGCATTACGGCTTTTGGTTGTTGTCTACGGTGCGGCTGGATGGATATTCGTTTTGCCGGATGCTGGACGCGTTGGCCTCAACATCGCGGTGTGCAGAAGTGTTCCTTGGGTCACGCGATCGTTTGGGCTATCGGCATAGAGGTTGTCATCTTCAGTGTGTATCTTGGGTCTTCAATCCTCAATCTATGGTTGGAGGTCTTGCGCAGCGGTGACGATTTTTCCTGACACAGGTTATCTGGAGCTGCATTTCTAGGCGCAGTACGGGTGACAAACCATAAATTGGGATTTGTATACTTGAGTCAGCAGGAATGGATAAATCACCTGAGCAAACGAAGTGATTGACGAATGGTATTTCTCGACGTAGAATCACCACAGTGATGCGTAACTACTGTTGTGTCCATCTCTCAGCGAATATAGGAGAGGTCGGGCTATGACTCCTGCAGAGATCGTTTCTACAAGCGTTTCCGCTGCTACAACACCCGCAGCTTCTGAAGGTATGAAGACATTCACAATTGTTGTTCCGACATGGTGTGCAGCCATACTGAGCATCACCTTCTTAGGTGCTGTGTGGTTTTTGGCACGTCAGTCTAAGACCTTTTCTGAGGTCTGCAAGGAGTTTCCGAAGATGCGTCGGGCGCTTGATCTGATCTCTGAGAAATTGGTGGAGCGAAAATTTTTCAAGGATGCGATATATGTTTCGTCAGGAAGCCCTCTGCACATAACACCAGAAGGTCATAGAGATGCTTGTTCGGTCAGGGTTTCAGGAATTCTTTACTGCAAACCGAGACAAAATATTTTCCGAGATGGAGCGTTTGAATCCAACAACACCATTTGATGTGGAAGCGGCAGCGAAGCACGTAATGCTGCTACACGTAGATCTAACAGAACTCTCGGCAACTGAAAAAGTGAAGGATTTTGCCTACCAAAACGGCGTGCAAATCTCCGACATTCTGTTCGCTTACAGTATTGCAGTACGAGACCTATACTTAAGCGAACACTTTAACGCTGTACCCGCGTAGTTTCTGTCGAAGGATAACACCAAGATTTTCTCTACTCATACCTCAACCCCATCAAATCATTTTTATTCTTGACAGTAGGGAGAGACAGATGATACTGTGTGGGTATGAAAGATGACTCATATCTGCCCCCAGAAGTAATCGCTTCTCAGGCTTTCTTGAAATGGTTTGAAGAGGCCAAAAAAGTGCGTGATCTCTACGATCTGGCTGAGATGACAGCTCCAGATGTGTTGAGACGTGTCCTCTCAGATACTAGCAAGGGGGGGAGCAGTAGCCTTCATCATCGTCCTTCACGTCTTCGTATGCCAGCCAAACCACCTATGCCGACTCAAGCTGGTGATGATTGGCTATGGGTTGAGGCGAAGGAAGCTATGCTTCGGACGGTGGTTCTAGCCGTTTTGAATGAAGGAAAGACTATATCAGTCAAGGAGTTGGCGGGTCGAGTCAAACAAATTCTTCCGGACGCTCACGAAGGCAGTATCGCAAACATTGGCACTAGTCTCGATGGTAAGTTGATTCATCGGACGGATCAGGGATGGACATTAAAAGAGGGGGAACAAGCACCCGTTCTCTATAAGAACTGTATTTGGGCACCCGCAGCCCTCTTGCAGAAACAGGATTTGGCATCGTTCCGACGAATGGCCATCCGACATCTTTTAAGCACTAGTTCTGATGGGTTGCAGGTAATGCAAGTGTATCGGCAATTGCAGCAGGCTGATTGGCTTAACACTCCGCTCTCTAAAGATTTGGTGAAAGCAGATCTTTTTGTCATGCAAGAAGAACACAAGGTGAAACGATACGGAAGTTCAAGGAAATGGATGCTAAGAGAGAGTTCTCTGGATTAAAGTAAAACCCCGCCAGCGCGAACTGGCGGGGCGTGTAGCGCATCACCCGATAGGAGCGGGTAACGCTGATGCTTGTCGCATCTAACTACAACCCGATTAAACCACGCGCGCCCCCCAGCCGTCAATCGTCTGTACTAGCTACACACATTTTCGACAATGGCTTTTCTAAGACCATGAATTCTAAAGGACTTTGAAGGCCCAACGCTTGGTGAGGACGTTCGGCATTGTAAAAGATCAGCCAGTTCGCCAGACGCTT